>VFQR01000465.1_pt1 | contig 56347 bp, 51 predicted proteins | sample 3512321 | NCBI WGS metagenome assembly VFQR01 (sample SAMN10412374, study PRJNA504923) | tailings metagenome | isolation source: Relicate 3 Philex TSF1 revegetated site | place: Philippines: Tuba, Benguet | collected 2017-08-29 | reverse complement strand
CCGCCAACGCCATCAAGCAGCACGGCGTCGGCATCAAGTGCGCGACCATCACCCCCGACGAGCAGCGCGTCGAGGAGTTCGGGCTCAAGAAGATGTGGAAGTCGCCCAACGGCACCATCCGCAACATTCTCGGCGGCGTGATCTTCCGCGAGCCGATCATCATGTCGAACGTGCCGCGCCTCGTGCCGGGCTGGACCCAGCCGATCATCGTCGGCCGCCACGCCTTCGGCGACCAGTACCGCGCCACCGATTTCAAGTTCCCCGGCAAGGGCAAGCTGACGATGAAGTTCGTCGGCGATGACGGCACCGTGCAGGAATATGACGTGTTCGACGCCCCTTCGTCCGGCGTCGCCATGGGCATGTACAACCTCGACGACTCGATCGCCGATTTCGCCCACGCCTCGTTCAACTACGCCATCAACCGCAAGGTCCCCTGCTACCTGTCGACCAAGAACACCATCCTCAAGGCCTATGACGGGCGCTTCAAGGACATCTTCCAGGAGATCTTCGACCGCGACTACAAGGCGAAGTTCGACGAACTGAAGATCTGGTACGAGCACCGCTTGATCGACGACATGGTCGCCTCGGCGCTGAAGTGGTCCGGCGGCTACGTCTGGGCCTGCAAGAACTACGATGGCGACGTGCAGTCCGACATCGTGGCCCAGGGTTTCGGCTCGCTCGGCCTCATGACCTCGGTGCTGATGACCCCCGACGGCAAGATCGTCGAGGCCGAGGCCGCGCACGGCACCGTCACCCGCCACTACCGCCAGCACCAGCAGGGCAAGGAGACCTCGACCAACTCCATCGCCTCGATCTTCGCCTGGACCCGTGGTCTCGCCCACCGCGCCAAGCTCGACGACAACGCCGAGCTCGCGAAGTTCGCCGAGACGCTGGAGAAGGTCTGCATCGACACCGTCGAATCCGGCCAGATGACCAAGGACCTCGCCCTCCTCGTCGGCCCCGACCAGAAGTGGCTCTCCACCCTCGGCTTCCTCGACGCCATCGACGCCAACCTCAAGAAGGCCATGGACGCCTGAGGACCCTGACCGCCTGAGGCCACTGCAACGCAAGCGGGAGAGGGAGGCGCGTGGCACGATCGTGCCCCATCGGCCTTCTCCCGCTTGCGGGGGAAGGTGGCGATAGCCGGAAGGGGGGAGCCCCACGCACTGCTCACTCCTATTCACCACCCTGCCCTCTCCTCACCCTTCCTTTTCATCACACCCAACCCAAGAATACTTGTCCCGCCGCCGTCCAACCCCGTAGAACTGAGTAGGGATTCAGGAGGGAAACTGGGATGCGTCTTCGGAATATCTGTCTGGCACTGCTGGCGCTGTTTGGCGTTGGCGCCGGTCCGGCTGCCGCGGCGACGATTTCGATCGTCTCGATGCACTATTCGGCCGCGCATCCGGTGCCGCATCTGCATTACGAGGGCGATACGCTCGCCGGTGACGTCGCGACGCTGCAGCGCATGTACGATTCCTTCGTCAAATGCCGCATCTCCTGCATCGGCCCCGATGGCGGCCCCACCGCCGTGCTGACCATGAATGGCCCCGGTGGCGATTACTACGAGGGCCTCGCGCTCGCGGACTTCCTCCGCGCCAATCATATCGCGACCGTCGTCGAGCGCGGCGCCGGATGCTATTCCGCCTGCGCCTTCGCCTTTCTCGGCGGTTCGGCCTATTCGGCGCAGGAGGGCATCGGCACCTATATCGACCGCATGGTAGAGCCGGGCTCGATCGTCGGTTTCCACGCGCCCTATGCCAATGAGGAGGCGTTCCTCAGCGCCCTCGAGCAGCGCGGTGCGATGGCGGCGCAGGGCGACACCCGCAACAGCCTCGCCCTGATGGTCAAGGAGCTGGTGCGTTGGAACGTCGACCCCGAGGTCATGTTCTACATGATCGGCATGGGCCCGCAGGAAAGCTACAATCTGCTCACCGCCGACGATCTCTTCCTCGCCCGCGTCGCGCTGCCGCCCACGCCGACCTCGGCCTGGATCACCGACATGCCGACGGCGATCCGCAATGCCTGCACCCGGCTGCTCGCCATCTTCGAGCGCACCGATCCGCTCGAGGTGGAGGACCGCTTTCTCTCCGACTATACGCCCGGCATCACCAAGACCGCCGACAGCGCCGTCGACGGCTTCAAGCTCAGCGACCGGCCGCTCGATATCGGCAGCTGCGGCGTCACCGCCAGCACCGCCGAGAGCGGCGGCGATTTCGATATCTCGCTCTTCCTCACCCCCGGTTTCCAGCTGGTCAACGTGCCGGGCACCGATCAATACGAGATCGGCTTCGGCTATTCCGGCTCCGTGCTCACCATGTTCAACCGCCAGGATGGTTGGTCGACGGTCGGCATCGGTGGCAATCCGGTCAAGCGCATCTTCCAGAAGGGCGGCATGAACAGCTATTTCCTGCCGATGCGGGTAAAGATCGACGACCTTGATCTGCCCGGCGAGATGCTGATCGATCTCAATCGCTTCAACACGGTGATCTCGCCGCTCTTCCCGGTGCTGCCCAACGACGCGGTGATCGACGCCGAGCTGCCGGGGGCGCGGGTCTCCCACATCGGCAACGTGTTCATTTTCGAGCGCTCCGGCCCCGCCCTGCTCTATGAGAGCGCCCTCGCGCTCGCAGGTCTGGGGCGCGACTTCACCAACAATGCCGGCAACGAGGCGGGCTTCATCCGCGAGGGCACCTACTCCGACACCGGCGCGGCCTTCAGCTGGTTCGGCTTCCGCGCCGGCGAGCAATCGGTGGTGGTGGAAGCCTTCGTGGTCAAGCCCGACAACGAGCCCGCGACCGCCGAGGAAAAGGCGACGCTCCGCCGCATCCATTGCAGCTACGAGTTCCAGGGCTTGAAGCTCGGCTGCGCCAACTGATCCTTGCGGCTGTCCGCGGTGCGGCGCCCTGCCCGGGCGCCGGCCGCCTCGTCGGAAGCTGAAACGCCTCGCTGTCGCGGCGATTCTCAGCGACGGACGGAGCGACGAAATAACTACAATGTGTGGCTCCGGCACCCATCGACGCCGCCAGCGACGCAGCGTATAGCACTGGTATGGTGGCGTAACCTGCCGCTCCCTCCTTTCCCGGATTACCAAGATGCCCGCCGGCGTCGTCTTCTCGCTTGCCGCGTATTTCCTCTATTCGTGCTGTGACGCCATCATCAAGGGCTTCGGCAGTTCGCTGACCGTGTTCGAGATCGCGTTCTTCACCGCGCTGTTCTCGTTCCTGCCCGCCCTGTTCACCAAGCCCAAGGGCGAGCACTGGCGCGACCTGTGGCACATGCGCCATCCGTGGCTGCTGAACTTCCGGGCGCTGACCGGCGTGATCGGCAATCTCTGCATCATCTTCGCCTTCGTCACCATTCCCCTGGCCGAGGCCTATTCCATCGCCTTCCTCGCGCCGATCTTCATCGTCGGCCTGTCGCGCTTCATCCTGCACGAGAACGTGACCTGGCATCGCTGGCTGTTCCTCGGCGCGAGCTTTGCCGGCGTGCTGCTGGTGGTCCGTCCCGGCTTCCGCGAACTCGACATCGGTCATCTGGCGGCCGTGGGGGCCGCGTTGATGGGCGCCATCACCACCACCATCCTCCGCAAGGTGGCGCCGGTCGAAAAGCGCGTCAGCCTGCTCGGCCTGCCGCTGGGCTATATCGTCGTCGTCAACGGCATCCTGATGCTCCCCACTTTCAGCATGCCGAGCCTCGAGGAGTTCGCCCTCCTCATCGCGATCGGCGGCCTCGGCGGTACGGGCAACATCCTCTTCATCGCAGCGACCCGTCGCTCGCCGGCCAGCATCATCGCCCCGGCGCAATACAGCCAGATCTTCTGGGCCATCATCTTCGGCGCCATCTTCTTCCTCGAATATCCAGACCTTGTCGCCGTATGGGGCCTCGCCATCGTTGTCCTGGGTGGCATCATGAACGTGATGTCCGACGAGACGCGCATCCGCATCTTCTCGCGGCTGTCGCTGTTCGGCCCGGCGACTGCCATCTCCGAGGTCAGCAAGCCGCTGGGCGAGGATGCCCGCGCGGCAGAAGCCGACAAGCCCTCTCCCTCCGTCACGGCCAACGCCGGCAAGTAGCCCCATATGCCTGTCCTCTCTCCCGCAGCGCTCGGCCTCGCCCTCGCGTTCGCCGCCTACGGCACCTACGCCGTTGCCGATGCCATGGTGAAGGCGCTGGGCTCGAGCCTCGGCGTGTTCGAGATCGGCTTGATGACCACGCTGTTCTCCTTCCTGCCGGCGGCCTTCGCCAAGCCCGGACACGAGCGCTGGCGTGACACCTTCCGCTTCCACCGACCCTGGCTGGTGCAGGTGCTGGGCCTCACGCGGATGCTGAGTTCGGTGCTCATCACCTACTCCTTCGTCACCATCCCGCTGGCGGAAGCCTACTGCCTCGTCTTCCTCGTCCCGGTGCTGACCACCATCCTCTCGACGATTTTCCTGCGCGAAACGGTCAGCCTCGACCGCTGGGTGCTGGTGATTGTCAGCTTCTTGGGGGTGCTGCTCGTCGTCCGTCCCGGCTTCCGCGAGCTGGAGCTCGGCCACCTCACGGCCTTCGGCTGCGCGCTGTCGGCCGCCGTGTCGGTCGTGATCACCCGGCTCATCTCCGGCGAGGAACGCCGCATCACGCTGTTCGTCATTCCCGGCCTCTACACCCTCGCCGCCAACGCAGCCCTGCTCGCGCTGCTCGGCTTCACCCTGCCGGGCTGGGGCGAAGTGGCGCTGCTGGTCATCTGCGGCATCCTCGCCGGTGGCGCCTATCTCATGCAGATCGCCGCCCTCGCCCGTGCGCCCGCCAGCCGTGTGGCGCCGCTGCAGTACAGCCAGATCGTCTGGGCCCTGGTCTTCGGCGTCCTGTTCTTTTCCGAGTTCCCGGATGCATTGGCGCTGGCCGGCCTCGGCGTTGTCGTTGCTTCGGGTCTCGCCAACATCTTCGCCGACGGCGCCCGTGCCCGCATTGCCGGCCGCTGGGCTGCCTATCGCGGGCGCCGCGCCTCCACCGGCCCGACCGGCTTCAAGGGTCCCGGCCCCGATCCCGTCTGATGCAGGCCGATTGAACTCGCACCATCGGCTGGGCGCTATGGGGAGAAGCCCTCAAGGTCGACGCGTTGCCCGGTCACGATAGCGCGCCAGACACTCCACTCCCGCCGGGCATCGGCAACGGCCCGGTGGGCGACCGGCAAGGCGGCTGCATAGTCGCGTTCTTCCGCCGCCAGGTCGGCCAGCTTGCCGGCGGCGGCGTCCGGACCGAATCGCTCGCGCACCGCCTCGGCGAACAGCTCCTCGGTATCGCGCATGCGCAGGAGGTGCCGTGGGCGGCCGGCAGCCCGCAACAGCATGCTGAGCCAGTGGCCGTCCCAGGACGGGGCACTGCAATGCACCCGATTACCGGCAAACAGCTCCACCAGCCGCGCACAGGCAACCTCGACCGGTGTCCCCTCGGCCAGCAATTGCTCCCGCGACAGGCCGTGGATGGCTTCGGCAGCTTCGTCCCAGTCCGTCCAGTGCGGCGCGGGACGGATCAGCATGCCCTCGCCCGAACCGTCCTCGAGCACCCAGCCGACTTCCACAGGATAGCTGTTGCGGTTGAGTGAGGACGCTTCGAAATCGAGGAATATCTCCATGGCGTCAGTTTGCCCGTGGCCGCAAGCTGCCGCAAGACGCCAGCCGTCACCAATAGCAGCAGCGGCAGCTGGCGGCCTGCCTGAACATCGGACCGCCGACTATCACTCGGGCCAATAGCGGTCGGACGCGAAGTCAGCCGGGATCGGCTCAAGCGCCGCCAATGTTGCGGCCACGAACTCTATCTGCAGCCGCCGATAATTTTGAGCAACAGGCGGCGCCTCCCCACGCATGAAGGCGCGCACCGCCGCCTCGCCATACCCGCCGGCCCGGATGCGGCGCACGGCTTCCGCCTGGACATCTTCTGCTTTGGGGGCTCTCCCCGACCCTGTCGCGGCTGACAGGCCGCCCTCGATGACACGTAGCATTTGAGGTTCCCGGATTCGTCACCCCAGGGTGTGACGCTGCAAGGGCGCTGGCAAGCCAGCCGTCTCCTGCGCAACAGTTTGGCCCCCGCAGAGTTGGCCTTGTGCAACACGGAGGCAAACATGACAGCCAAGGACACGCAGGCCGGAAACCGCACGCACGAGCAAAACCAGCGCATCATAAACAAGCAGGAGGAGACCTCGTCGTCCGGCGTGCCCTCACCAGGCGAAACCCTCGAGGAGGCCCGCGCCGGCAGCCCCACGCCGAGCACCCAATACGACAACTCGACCGGCGATCGTAGCATCCGGCACGGCAACACCACCGCAGATCGCCACCACAAGCAGCGCGCCGACGATCAGGCCTGAGCGACGGGCTCGCTGAGCAGGGCCTCGATGTCCGATACCAGTTGCTCTGGCGCACTGTCCGGGCCGAACCGCTTCACCTTGGTCCCAGCGCGATCGACAAGGAACTTGGTGAAGTTCCACGGGATCAGTTGCACGCCGAGCAGACCGGGCGCCTCATGCTTCAGCCACTCATAGAGCGGGTGGGCGTGGGCGCCGTTGACGTCGATCTTGGCGAACATCGGGAAACTGACATTGTAGTTCAGGTCGCAGAAGGCGGCGATCTCGAGCTCGGTACCCGGCTCCTGCGCCCCGAACTGGTTGCAGGGGAAACCCAGCACGACCAGCCCCTTGTCGCGGTAGTCCTGCCAGAGCTTTTCGAGGCCGGCATACTGCGGCGTGAAACCGCATTTGCTGGCGACATTGACCACCAGCGCCACCTTGCCCCGGTAAGCGGACATGGGCTGCTCGGTGCCATCGATCAGCCGGGCAGTGAAGTCGGAAAACGTCGTCATGCCAGCAACTCCGGAGGGGCAGGTCTGTTCTCCTGCCCTATTCCTCGCGCTTCATGTCGTCCAGTCGCTTCTGCGCGATCTGCTCGAGCGCTGCTTCGCGCTGCTTTTCTGCCTTCGTCCGCCCGAACTTCACACGGTTCTCGGCAGCCGCCTGCTCCTTCGCACTGCGCGCCTTGGCCTTCCGGGCCTTGGAGAGCGAGACGATATCGGCCATCACACCAGCCGGCTTTGCGCCTTGGCCGCTTCGATGAAGCTGGCGAACAGCGGGTGCGGCTCGAACGGTTTGCTCTTCAGTTCCGGATGGAACTGCACGCCGATGAACCAGGGGTGGTCGGTGCGCTCGACGATCTCCGGAAGCATACCGTCCGGCGAGACGCCGGAAAACAGCAGGCCGTTCTTTTCGAGCACCTTGCGGTACTCCATGTTGACCTCGTAGCGGTGACGGTGACGCTCCATGATCCGGGTCGCGCCGTATATATCCGCCACGCGGCTCCCCTTGGCGAGTTGCGCCGGGTAGGAGCCGAGCCGCATCGTGCCGCCGAGGTCGCCTTCGCTGGAGCGCTTGACCTGCTCGTTGCCCTTCACCCACTCCGTCATCATGCCGACGACCGGCTCGCGCGTCGGACCGAATTCGGTGGAGGATGCGTTCTTGATGCCGGCCGTGTTGCGGGCCGCTTCGACGCAGGCCATCTGCATGCCGAAGCAGATGCCGAAATACGGCACGTCCTTGAGCCGTGCGAAGCGTGCTGCCTGGATCTTGCCCGCCGAACCCCGCTCACCGAAGCCGCCGGGCACCAGGATGCCGTGGATGTGCTCCAGCCATGGCGCCGGTTCCTCGCGCTCGAAGATCTCGCTGTCGATCCAGTTGATGTTGACCTTGACCCGGTTGGCGATCCCGCCATGCACCAGCGCCTCTGACAGCGATTTGTAGGCGTCCTTGAGGCCGGTGTACTTGCCGACGATGGCGATGTTGACCTCGCCCTCGGGGCTATGGAGCCGGCTCGAAACCTCTTCCCACTTGGACATGTCGGGCTCGGGCGCATCACTGATGCCGAATGCCGCCAGCACCTCCCGATCAAGCCCTTCACGGTGATAGGCGAGTGGGACGTCGTAGATCGAGGCCACGTCCAGCCCCTGGATCACCGCGCTCTCGCGCACATTGCAGAACAGGGCCAGCTTGCGCCGCTCCGACGGGGGGATGGCACGGTCGCAACGCACCAGCAGCACATCGGGCGAGATGCCGATCGAGCGTAGTTCGGCGACGGAGTGCTGCGTCGGCTTGGTCTTCAGTTCGCCCGCCGAGGGAATGTAGGGCATCAGCGTGAGGTGTACATACACCGCGTGTCCGCGCGGCACCTCGTTGCCGAACTGGCGGATGGCCTCGAAGAACGGCAGTCCCTCGATATCGCCGACGGTGCCGCCGATCTCGACCAGGACGAAATCGAACTCCTCATTGCCTTCGCGGACGAAGTCCTTGATGGCGTCCGTCACATGCGGAATGACCTGCACGGTCGCGCCCAGATAGTCGCCGCGCCGCTCCTTGGCGATGATGTCGGAGTAGATGCGACCGGTGGTGATGTTGTCGCGCTTGTTGGCGTGTCGTCCGGTGAAGCGCTCATAATGCCCGAGGTCGAGGTCGGTCTCCGCCCCGTCGTCGGTGACGAACACCTCGCCATGCTGCGTCGGCGACATCGTGCCGGGATCGACATTGAGGTAGGGGTCGAGCTTGCGGAGGCGCACCTTGTAGCCACGCGCCTGCAGCACGGCGCCCAGCGCCGCAGATGCAAGACCCTTGCCCAAAGAGGAAACCACGCCACCGGTGATGAAAACGTACCGCGCCATGGACCTTCACCTTAAACAGTCAGCATTCTGATTCGAAGCGGCAAGCTGACCGATACGATCCGCTGCCCACACAAAAGAAAGAAGGGGATGTTGCCATCCCCTTCTGTCGGGTTCCGTCTGCGATCGCCTAGTTCACTGGCGCCGCGGGCTGCTCCGGAGCCGGAGCCTCTGGCGCCTCGATCGCCGGGGCCGCCTCCGGCGTCGGCAGGCCCGGATCGGCCGCCGGCGCGGCATCGGTCGGCGCCGGAGCGCTTTCGACTGGCGTCTGCGGCACCGGCAGGTCACCGGACTGCTGCTGCTGCAATTGCTGGATGGCGTCGAGCACGGTGGTCGCCGGCTGCCCGCCCTGTGTCGCCCGGTCGAGGATCGACTGGTTCGAGCGGTCGAGCTCGGCAAGGATGGTGAGCATGATGGCGAGGCCCATGAACAGGGCCGCGAGGATCGCGGTGGTCCGCGTCAGCAGATTTGCCGTACCGCGCACGCTGACGAGACCGTTGCCGCTCGATCCCATGCCGAGGCCGCCCCCTTCGGAGCGCTGCATCAGGATAACCGCGATCATCGCCAACACGATGAGCAGGTAGGCGACGATGATGATATTGGCGAGACTGCCCATTGTGACCTGGGGTGCTCCGGACTTGGTTCGGCGGCCTTCTACACGGGGGCCGAATGAAATGCCAGCGCCAACCGCCGCCGGAAGCATTTCCGACGGCGTCCGCTGCTATACGGCGGAGATAATGGTGTAGAAGTCGTTTGCCAAGAGGCTTGCGCCCCCCACGAGCCCGCCATCCACATTGTCCATCCGCATGATGTCGCGCGCATTGGCCGGCTTCATCGAGCCGCCATAGAGAATGCGGGTCGCGGCACCCCGGTCACCGAAGCGCTTGGCCAGCTCCGCGCGGATCATGGTGTGCATCTCGCCGATATCGGCTGCAGTTGGCGTGAGGCCCGTTCCGATCGCCCAGACCGGCTCGTAGGCGATCACGACGCCCTGCCCGGCCCACTCCTCCGGCACCGAATCCTGCAGCTGCCGGCGGACCACCTCGGTGGCTTCGCCGCGATCGCGTTCCTCTGCCGTCTCACCGATACAGATGATGGGCACGAGGCCGCAGGCCATGGCCGCCTGCGCCTTCTGCACCACGAGCGCATCGGTTTCACCATGCGTGACGCGCCGTTCCGAGTGGCCGACGATCACATATTGCGCGCCGGCGTCGGCCAGCATCTGCGCGCTGAGATCGCCGGTATAGGCGCCAGAAGCCGCCGGATGGCAGTCCTGACCGCCGGTGACGATGCCGCCGGGTGCCGCGATGGCCGTGACCTGCTGCAGCAGCGTCGCGGGTGGACACACGACGACCATGCAGCGCGGCGCTTCGCCGGTTGCGATCAGGGTCGCGAGCTGCTGCACTTCCGGCAGCGTTGCGCTGGTGCCGTTCATCTTCCAGTTGCCCACCACCAGCGGCGTTATGCGTGCTGTCACCTTGTTGCTCCTGCTACTTGCCTAATGCGGGCGTTTGCCATAACCCCCGTCCGACGTGCCTTGCGGCACAAATGACACCCTGTCTAGTATCCGCCGCCGCACACCGTCGGCGACGTGTTGGAAGTCTGTCCATGCTTTCTGGCCTGCGCAACATCGCCAAGACCTGGTTCGGCAAGATCATCGGCATCGCGCTGATCATCGGCCTCGCGGGATTCGGCATCTCCAACGTCATCTTCCAGTTCGGCACGGGCACGGTAGCGCGCGTCGGCGACCAGGAGATTTCGGCCCTCGACTTCCAGCGGGCCTACAACAACCAGCTGAACCAGCTGTCGCAGAACCTCGGGCAGATGCTCACCAACGAGCAAGCCGCTGCCTTCGGCCTCCCCGGGGCGGTGCTGCAGCAATTGACCGGCGAGGCAGCGATCAACGGGTTCGGCGAGCAGCTGGGTCTCGGTGTCTCTGAGGACCGGCTCGCCCGGATGCTGGCCGCGGACCCGAGTTTCGCCGGTACCCTGGGCAATTTCGACCGCACCGTCTTCATTCAGGTGCTGCGCCAGAGCGGGTACACGCAGGAAGACTACTACGAACTGCAGCGCAAGGCCGCGCGCCGGCAGCAGATCGCCAGCGGGCTCTTCGCAGGCTCGCCGACGCCGTCCGCTGCGGTTGAGCTGCTGGGTCGCTATAGCGGTGATACCCGTTCGGTGGATTACTTCGTACTCAACGCTGATGCCCTGCCTCCGGTTGCCGATCCGACCGACGAAGAGCTGCAATCCTATCTGGAGGCCCAGCAGACGCAGTTCCGCACCCCGGAGCAGCGGACGGTCGACCTGATCGTCCTGTCGCCGGAGACGCTGGCCGCGACCATCACCGTCGGCGACGACCAGATCGCCGAGGAGTATGAGCGAACCCAGGAGCGCCGCGTGCGCGTCGAACGGCGCACCATCCGTCAGGCACCACTCAACGCCGACCAGCTCGCGACCTTCGAAGCCGGTGTAGCCGCAGCGACTCCACTGGAGCAGTTGGTCAATGCGACCGGCGTGACCTTCAGCGATCTGGGCACCTTGGCTCAGACCGAAATCACCGACGCTGCCTTGGCCGAGGCCGCCTTCGGCCTGCCGCTCGATGGCTACGCCGTCATTCCCGGCATTGGCGGCCAGCGCGTGGTGACGGTGTCCGCCATCGAGGAAGGCGGGCAGATCAGCCTTGACGATGCGCGGGAAGAGATTGCGCGGCAGCTGGCGCTCACCCAGGCCCGCAACGACCTGAATGACGTTCTGGACCAGATCGAAGAGCTTCGTGCCGCTTTCCGTCCTCTCGAAGAGATCAGCGAGCGCTTCGGGCTGCCGCTGGAAACCCGCACGATAGCGGCGAATGGTGGCGCCCTCGCAGACGTGTCGGGGCTGTCTGCGGTGGGCGACCAGTCGCGGGTGGCCAATGCCGTCTTCGCCGGTACCCAGGGCGACCGTGCCCCTGCCGTGACGCTCGGAGCCAATCGGCACGCCTGGTTCGACCTTCGTGCGGTGGAGCCGGCGCGTGACCAGACCCTCGACGAAGTCCGCGATGCGCTGACCGCCGCCTGGACCGCCGAGGCCACCGAAGAGGCCGTCAATGCCGAGGTCGCTCGCATCCTTGGCGATCTGGACGAAGGGCAGTCGCTGGCTGATGTGGCCATTGCGCTGAACCAGTTCCCCATCCTCAGCCCGGCGATTCGTCGCGACGGCACGATCGAAGTCGGTGGCGGAACGACCACCGATGCCGTGCTGACCGCCGCGGTGGCCCGCGAGATCTTCGCCGGTGGTCCCGACCATTTCGGCGCGGCAGTGAACAGCGCCGGGGATCGGGTGATCTTCCAGGTCGTGGATGTGACACCCGCCTCGGACAGCGCCCCGGCGCAGGTGCAGCAGTTCGCCGAAACCTCGACCCGGGACTCGCTCTATGCCGATTTTACGGCAGCGCTGCGCGACACTTCGCAGATCACCATCAACCAGCCGGTGCTGCAGCAGGTGCTGGCGCTCGACGGCACGACGCCGTGATGGCTGACGACCAGTTTACCCGCTTCGCCGCGGCCTACGACGCGGGCCGCGCGCAGATCGTCTTCCGCCGCGTCGTGGCTGACCTCGAGACGCCGATCGGCGCCTACATGAAGCTGGCCGACGGCCGCCAGAACACCTTCCTGCTCGAAAGCGTGCAGGACGGCGCCATCCGCGGCCGCTACTCGATGATCGGCTTCGATCCCGACATCATCCTCAAGGTTGAAGGCGGCAAGGCCAGCATCAACCGCAATGCCGGCCTTACCCCCGACGCCTTTACGCCCGTCGACGACCATCCGCTCGACGCCCTGCGCGCCCTTGTCGCCGAGAGCCAGGCCGAGGTGCCGCAAGGCCTCCCCTCCACGGCCGCCGGCATCTACGGCTATCTCGGCTACGACATGGTCCGGCAGATGGAAGTGCTGCCCGACCGCCACGAGGATGAACTCGGCTTCCCCGAAGCCGTGCTGATGCGCCCCACCGTCCTCGCCGTTTTCGACACCGTGAAGGACGAACTCTACCTCACCGCGCCGATCTATGTCCGCGAAGGCGTCACCGCCCGCCAGGCGTGGGAGTCGGCGCAAGCCCGCATCGATGACGCCGTCGGCCGCCTCGGCCGCACCCTGCCCTATTCGACCGCCGTGCCCAAGCTCGACGGCATCGCGGTCAAGTCCAACACCACGCCCACCGAATATGCCCGCATGGTCGAGGACGCCAAGGAGTACATCCGCGCCGGCGACATCTTCCAGGTCGTGCTCAGCCAGCGCTTCTCGGCCGATTTCGATCTGCCGCCGACGGCGCTCTATCGCGCGCTCCGCCGCACCAACCCCTCGCCCTATATGTACTTCCTCGATTTCGGGAAGTTCCAGATCGCCGGCTCGAGCCCGGAAATCCTGGTCAAGGTGCAGGACGGCAAGGTCACCATCCGCCCCATCGCCGGCACCCGCAAGCGCGGCTCGACGCCGACGCGCGACAAGGAACTCGCCGACGAACTGCTGAGCGATCCCAAGGAACTTGCCGAGCACCTGATGCTGCTCGACCTCGGCCGCAACGATGTCGGCCGCGTCGCCGAGATCGGTTCGGTGAAGGTCACCGACAAGTTCTTCCTCGAATACTATTCGCACGTCATGCACATCGTCTCGAACGTCGTTGGCGTGCTCGATCCCCAGTACGATTTCGTCGACGCACTTTCCGCCGGCTTCCCGGCCGGCACCGTTTCCGGCGCGCCGAAAGTGCGCGCCATGGAGATCATCGACGAGCTCGAGAAGTCGCGCCGCGGCATCTATGGCGGCTGCGTCGGCTATTTCGGCGCCGACGGCACCATGGATACCTGCATTATCCTGCGCACCGCGATCGTCTCGGACGGCAGGATCTATGTGCAGTCCGGTGCGGGCATCGTCGCCGACAGCAAGCCCGAGCTCGAACAGCTCGAATGCGAAAACAAGGCCCGCGCCCTTTTCAGCGCGGCCGAAGAGGCACTACGCTATGCCGGCGAGGCGAGGGTCGGACAGTGATGCACATGAGGCGATGGCGTAGCCCTCGTGGTTCGACAAGCTCACCATGAGGGCTTGATAGTCCGGCGGCCTTGAAGGCCTCATCCTGAGCCCGTCGAAGGACGAGGCCCGGGCACACGGAGAAGAAGCAATGCGCCTGCTCGTCATCGATAACTACGACAGCTTCACCTACAATCTCGTCCATTTCCTCGGGGAGCTGGGCGCCCACTCGACCGTGAAGCGTAACGACAAGATTACGCTCGACGAGATCGCGGCCCTCGCCCCTGAAGCCATCGTGCTCTCGCCCGGCCCGGCCACGCCCGACACTGCCGGCATCTGCCTGCCGCTCATCGCCCGCTTTGCGCCCACGACGCCGATCCTCGGCGTCTGCCTCGGCCACCAGGCCATGGGCCAGGCCTTTGGCGGCGACGTCATCCGGGCGCCCGAGCTGATGCACGGCAAGACGAGCAAGATCAACCACACCGGCAAGGGCCTGTTCCGCGGCCTCAACTCCGGCTTCGAGGCGACGCGCTACCACTCGCTGATCGTCAAGCCCGAGACGCTGCCCGCGACCCTTGAGGTCACCGCCTCCACCGACGATGGCCTGATCATGGGCATGCAGCACCGGCAGTTCCCGAGCCACGGCGTACAGTTCCACCCCGAGAGCATCGCGTCGGAGAACGGCCACGCGATCCTGCAGAACTTCCTCAACCTCGCCGGCGACTTCAACCGCAAGGCGGCCGCGTGATGGACATCAAGGCCGCCCTCAACAAGATCGCCTCCCGCCAGGACCTCACCGGCGAGGAAATGCGCACCGTGATGACCACGATCATGGAGGGCAACGCAACGCCCAGCCAGATCGGCGCCTTCCTCATGGGCATGCGCGTCAAGGGCGAAACCGTCGGCGAGATCGCCGCGGCCGTCTCCATCCTGCGCGAGAAGATGGTGCCCGTCGCGGTCGCCGAGCCCGAGAACACCATCGACATCGTCGGCACCGGCGGCGATGGTGCCGAAACGCTCAACATCTCGACCGCCTCGGCCTTCGTCACCGCCGCCTCGGGCGTGCCCGTCGCCAAGCACGGCAACCGCGCGCTGTCGAGCAAATCTGGCGCCTCGGATGTCCTCACCGCCCTCGGCATCAAGCTCGAGCTGACGCCGGAAAAGATCAGCCAGTGCGTCGCCGAAGCCGGCATCGGCTTCATGTTCGCCCCGGCCCACCACCCGGCGATGAAGCATGTCGGCCCCTCCCGCGTGGAGATGGGCACCCGCACCCTGTTCAACCTGCTCGGGCCGCAGTCGAACCCGGCCGGCGCCCGCCGCTACATGCTCGGCGTCTACGACCAGCGCTGGGTCGAGCCGGTCGCCGCCGCGCTCCTCGCCAACCGCGCCGTCTCGGCCTGGGTCGTCCACGGCGCCGACAATCTCGACGAGCTCTCCACCACCGGCACCAGCTTCGTCGCCCAGATCAGGAACGGCGATCTGCGCAGCTTCAACCTCGACCCCGAGGATGCCGGCCTGCCCCGCGCCACCCTCGCTGATTTGAAGGGCGCCGACCCGGCCTACAATGCCGATCGCATGCGCGCCCTGTTCGATGGACAGCGCGACGCCTACCGCGACATCGTCCTCTTCAACACCGCCGCCGCCCTCGTCGTCGCCGACAAGGCGCCCGACCTCAAGGCCGGCGTGGCTCTCGCCGCCGACAGCATCGACTCTGGCCGCGCCAAAGCGACGCTCGACGCCCTCATCGCCGTATCGAACAGCTGACCCAAAAGCGTCCATGTCCGACATCCTCTCCCAGATCGAAACCTACAAGCGCGAAGAGATTGCGGCGGCCAAGGCGCTGAAGCCATGGGCGGAGGTCGTCGCCGAGGCGCATGATGCCCCGCCGGTGCGCCGGTTCCTCTCCGCACTCAAGCGAAAGCGCGAAAGCGGCGATTTCGCCCTGATCGCCGAGGTGAAGAAGGCCAGCCCCTCCAAGGGGCTGATCCGCGAGGATTTCAATCCCGCCGAGATCGCGCGGTCCTATGAGCTGGCCGGCGCGGCCTGTCTGTCGGTTCTGACCGACCGGCCGAGCTTCCAGGGCTCACCGAGTTATCTGATCGAGGCCCGCGCCGCGACCAGCCTGCCGGTGCTGCGCAAGGACTTCATGTTCGAGACCTACCAGGTTGCCGAGGCCCGCTCCTGGGGCGCCGACTGCATCCTGATCATCCTCGACGCCGTGGGCGACGACACAGCGCGCTACCTGCTCGATGCCGCCGAGGAGTGGCGGATGGATGCGCTCGTCGAGGTCCACGACCAGGTGGAACTGGACCGGGCCCTGGCGCTTGGCGCCGAGTTCATCGGCATCAACAACCGCAACCTCCGCACCTTCGAGACGACGCTCAACACCTCGCTCAACATGGCGGTCGGCGTGCCCGCGAACGTGCACCTCGTCTCCGAAAGCGGGATCAGGACGCACCAGGATCTGCAGACCCTCGCGGAAGTCGGCATCCGCACTTTCCTCGTGGGCGAAAGCCTGATGCGGCAGGCCGATGTGACGGCAGCCACGATCCAGCTGCTGCGCGGCTGATGGCCCTCACCCATCTCGACAGCAAGGGCGAGGCGCATATCGTCGATATCGCCGACAAGCCCACCACGCGCCGACGCGCAGTGGCGACCGCTCGCCTCGAGGCCGGCGCCGAGACGGTAGCCCTGATTCTCGGCGGCGGTCTCGCCAAGGGTGATGCGCTTGCCGTGGCGCGGGTCGCTGGAATCATGGCGGCCAAGAAGACTGCGGAACTCATCCCGCTCTGCCACCCTATCCCCCTCACGCGGGTGAGCCTGGAAATCGTGGGCGAGGATGCCGCCATACTGGTGACGGCAACTGCCGAAACCTTGGGACAGACCGGCGTCGAAATGGAAGCAATGACGGCCGCATCCGTGGCCGCCCTCACCCTTTACGACATGGCGAAGTCGCACGATCGGGGCATGCGCATCAGCGCGGTACAGCTCGAACACAAGTCGGGCGGGAAGTCGGGAGAGTTCAGCCGATGATGCCGGTAGACGAGGCGCTGCAGCGCATCTTCGCCCTGGTGCCGGACCTCGGCCACGAAGACGTGCCGCTCGGTCGCGCGCATCGTCGCGTCTTGGCCAAGCCTCTGCTCGGCCGGCACAACCAGCCTCCGTTCGACGCCAGCGCCATGGACGGCTACGCCGTCCGCAGCAGCGATGTCGCGCCGGGCCGGCCGCTGAAGCTGGCAGGAACGTCCCAGGCTGGCTCGCGCTTCGTCGGCATGATGGGTCCGGGCCAGTGCGTCCGCATCTTCACCGGCGCGCCGCTGCCCATCGGGGCCGACGCCGTGATGCTGCAGGAAGACGCCGAGGTGAACGGCAACCGGATCAGTTTCCCCGCAACACCCAAACCCGGCCAGAACGTCCGGCTGCAGGGCCACGATTTCCGTCGCGGCGAGCAACTGCTGGCAGCCGGCGTGGCACTGACGCCGCAGATGATCAGTCTTGCGGCGGCGGCCAACCATCCGCAGGTCACGGTGATGCGGCGGCCGAAGATCGCCATCCTCGCGAGCGGGGACGAATTGGTCGCGCCGGGCACTTCCCTCGGGCCAGATCAGATCGTCGCCTCGAACAGCTACGGCCTCATCGCGATGTTGTCGCCGCTCGCCGAAAAGATCATCGACCTCGGCATCGTCCGGGATGACCCCAAGCGGATCGAACAGGCGCTGCTAGCCGCCTTCGATGCGGGCGTCGACGTGCTGATCACGTCAGGCGGCGCCAGTGTGGGCGACCATGATCACATGCAGGACGTGCTGCGCGATCTGGGCGTGACGCTCGATTTCTGGAAGCTCCGGATGCGGCCGGGCAAGCCGCTGATGTTCGGCACCCGCGGCAGGACGCTGGTGTTCGGGCTCCCGGGCAACCCGGTCTCGGCCCTCGTGACAGCCGCCGTCGTCGTCCGCCCCACGCTGCGCCGGATGACCGGCCATGCCGACCCGTTCTGGCCCCGCATGGGCGTGCCGACGCTCGGCGCGCTCCCCCCGAATGGTCCGCGACGGCACTATCTGCGCGGGGTTCTCGGCCGCAACGATATGGGCTTTATGCACGTGACCGTGCTCCCGGAGACCGACAGTGGCCACCTCACCTCACTGGCCGCGGCCGACGCGCTGATCGTCCAGCCCGAGAACCACCCCGGCGCCCCGCCCGGCGAGATCGTCGAAGTCATCCCGCTCAACTGGGGCTGAGCGCCGTCACCGCAGGTCTCATGGGCATCTGACCGGTCCTCGCACGCAATATCTGCGGCAGGTTGCAGAACATAACTGGAACGGGTACAACATCGTTCAGCCTTTGTTCCCGATTCTCCCGTGGGGGTCCCCGGATGCTGACGCGCAAGCAACACGAACTACTGATGTTCATCCATGAGCGGATGAAAGAGGCGGGCATCCCGCCCTCCTTCGACGAGATGAAGGACGCGCTCGACCTGCGCAGCAAGTCCGGCATCCACCGCCTGATCACCGCGCTCGAGGAGCGCGGCTTCATCCGCCGCCTGCCGAACCGCGCGCGGGCGCTCGAGGTGATCAAGCTCCCGGATTCGATGAATCCATCGCTCGGCGGCCGCAAGGCGCGCTTCGAGCCGTCCGTTATCGAGGGCACCCTCGGCAAGGTCGCGGCGCCGCCGCCCCGGCCGGTCGCGGCCTCGGTGGAGTCCCTCCGGCCGATCAGCATTCCCGTCATGGGACGGATCGCGGCAGGTACGCCCATCGAGGCGATCCAGTCGCACAGCCACACCATTGCCGTGCCGCCAGAAATGCTCGGGCCTGGTGAGCACTTCGCGCTCGAAGTACGCGGCGACTCGATGGTCGACGCCGGCATCTTCGACGGCGACACCGTGCTGATCCGCAAGCAGGATGCCGCGAGCACCGGCGAGATCGTCGTGGCGCTGGTCGATGATGAGGAGGCAACCCTGAAGCGCCTGCGGCGCAAGGGCAATGCTGTCGCTCTCGAAGCCGCAAACCCCGCCTATGAGACCCGCATTTTCCCGCCCGATCGGGTCAAGGTGCAGGGCCGGCTCGTCGGGCTGTTGCGCAAGTACTGAGCCGCAACGACGGCTGGGCGGTGCGGGCCGGTCGCGCGGCTCGGCGACAGCGTGCTGTGCGCCGACTGCTTGCGCGGTTGTGCGCTGGGGCTGAATTGGCTAGGGCTGTGCCACTGGTACCGATCGCCCCCACTGGGCGACGGTCTGAGGAGGCAGGGCCGTGTCCCAGACTATCGAGTGGATCGCCGTCGACTGGGGCACGTCTAATGTGCGCGCCTGGGGTATCGATTCTGCCGGCGAGGCCGTGTTCGCCCGCAACTCGCCGGATGGCATGTCGCGCCTTTCGCGCGAGCAGTACCCGTCCGTCCTGAGCGGATTGCTGCCCGATGCCGCGGCCGATCTCGACGTGATCATTTGCGGCATGGCTGGCGCGCGACAGGGCTGGATGGAAGCGCCCTATCTCGACGCGCCTGCCGATCTGGAGCAACTCGCAACCGGTGGCGCCCGACCGGAAATGCCGGGGCACCGCTTCTCCGTGCGCATTCTCCCCGGTGTGTGTCAGCGTGATGCTGGCGCGGAAGACGTGATGCGTGGCGAGGAAACCCAGCTTCTGGGTCTCGCACGGTTGCAGCCCGGCTACTCGGGTCTGGTCGTCATGCCGGGCACCCACAGCAAATGGGCGATGCTGGACGGCTCCCGGCTGGTGCGGTTCTCGAGCGCCATGACGGGCGAGTTGTTCGAAATCTTGCGGCAGCACTCTGTGCTGCGCCATTCCCTCGGCGGGGAGCTCGACGGCGAAGATCGCGAGATCGGCTTCGGAGTGGGTGTCGAACAGGGCCTGTCGCAGCCGGGACGGTTGACCGCCACCCTGTTCAAGGTGCGCGCCGGCGCCCTGCTCTCCGATCGGAACCCCGCCTGGTGTGCCGGCTTTCTGTCAGGACTGCTGATCGGCACCGAGATCGGCGGTCAACGTGACTGGATCGGCACCGGCATCGTCCCGCTGGTGGGAAGCGTGGGGCTGTGCGGCCTCTATCAGCAGGCCTTTAGCCGGCTCGGGGTCGAGACCGTGATTGTCGACGCCACTGACGCGACGCTCGCCGGACTGAAAGCCGCACGTGAGGAGCAGGCATGAACCACAGGCACATCATCGCCATTCTGCGCGGCATCACGCCCGCGGAGACCCCGCAGGTCTGCGCAGCGCTGCTCGACGCCGGCATCACCATGATCGAGGTGCCGCTCAACTCCCCCGACGCCTTCCGCTCCATAGCGGATGCCGCCACCATGTTGGCGGGTCACGCGCTGGTTGGGGCCGGGACGGTCCTCAGTGTCGAGGATGCCGAGCGGGTCTTCGCCGAGGGCGGGCAGTTCGTCGTCTCCCCCGATACCAACCCGCAGGTCATCTCCCGCACTCGCGCCCTCGGCATGGAATCGTACCCCGGCGTGTTCAGCCCCACCGACGCCTTCACGGCCCTTCGCGCCGGAGCCAGCGGGCTGAAGTTCTTTCCCGCCGAGGTCCTCGGCCCCAAGGGCATTCGCGCGATGAAGGCGGTGCTGCCGGCCGAGATCCCGCTTTATGCCGTGGGCGGCGCCAACCCCGACAACTTCGCCGAGTACTTCGCTGCCGGCTGCGCCGGCTTCGGGCTCGGCACCTATCTCTTCAAACCGGGCATGTCGGCCAGCGACGTCGCCCAACGCGCACAGACGGCGGTCGCCGCCTATGACCAGGAAAAACTGCGATGAACACCAAGGCCGAACTCTTTGTCGACAGCCGCTGCGAACTGGGCGAAGGCCCCTTCTGGCACCCGTTACTGGGGCGGCTGTTCTGGTTCGATATCCTGAACCAGACCCTGCTCAGCGCCAATGAAGAAGGCCACATCGTCGATCGCATCACCTTCAAGGATACGGTCAGCGCCGCCGGCGTGATCGATGAGTACACCCTCGCGGTGGCACAGTCCGGTGCGTTGCTGCGCTACGATTTCCGCACCGATACCAGTTCCACAATCGTGGAGATCGAGGGGGACAAGCCCGGCAACCGGACGAATGACAGTCGCGTCGATCGCGCCGGTGGCTTCTGGATCGGCACCATGGGGCGGCGCGCCGAGTCCGGCGTCGGCTCGGTCTATCACTATCGGCATGGCGTGCTGAACCGCATCATCGAAGGGATCACCATTCCCAACGCCATCTGCTTTTCGCCCGATGGCCGCACCGGGTATTTCACCGACGCCGGCAAGGTGATCCGCAAATGCGCCATCGATCCGGAAACCGGCATGCCGATCGGCGAATGGGAAGATTTCTTCTCCGAGCCCGGCTACGCCGCCGCGGATGGTGCCGTAGTCGACTCCGAAGGCTTCCTGTGGAGCGCCCGCTGGGGAGGCAGCGCGGTGATCCGCATCTCGCCCGAGGGCAAGGTCGTGCACCAGGTGGAACTGCCGGCAAGCCGCGTGAGCTGCCCGGCCTTCGGCGGCAAGGACTACAAGACGCTGTTCCTCACCACGGCCCGCGAGGGCATGCGCGACGAGGAACTGGAGCGCGAGCCCAACGCGGGCAGCGTCTTCGCCGTCGAACTCGATGTCCCGGGCCTGCCCGAGCCGCTCGTCCAGCTCTGACCGCCCCGCCCGGAGCCGTCAGCGACCGAAGGGTCGCCACGGCCGTGGTGTCTCCTCCAGCGTCGCGCGTGCCGTGAACCGGCGCGCAGCGGCGTCCCAGTACAGCGCATGCGTGCCCCTCCGCTCCAGTGACCGGCTGTCGATGACAAGCGGTGAATCACAGCTGGCGGGAGCCGGTCTGCGGGCCAGCATGAGGTCCACCAGAGCGCAATCCTCGTGGAACGCGGCCGGGTCGGCGGCGATCGCCACTGTGAAACCTCGGGCGCTGCTGCCGATGCAGCCGACGGAGTCGCAGCTGAGCCCGCCCTGCTCCAGCGGTTCCGAATAGGTCTCCCGCCACACATCGACCGCGAAGCTGTCGCCGCGTCCTGCGACGAGCTCCAGCCCGGCACTGCCCCGGACGGCGACGGCGTGCGTCGTGTCGGAGATCAGCACATCCGGCGCGCGGTCGAGCCCGAACAGCACCACGGCCGGCAGCAGCAGGATCGGTCCCAGCAAGCGGTACCAGCCCTCGACGAAGGTGAACCAGGCGAGTGCCGCCAGTCCCAAGCCGAGCGCGGCTGGAAGAAGCAGCGGGCTCTGGTCGATCCCCTCGCTCCAGCTCGAGACCAGGCTGCCGAGCGCCAGCATCTGATCTATCGCCCTTCCCATCGCCCACAGGAATGGCTGCTCGAGTCCGAACGGCATCAGCAATGTCGCCGCCAGCCCGCTCGGCATCATCACGAAGCCGACCAGCGGCAGCGACAGCAGGTTGCCGAGCACCCCCAGCGGCGAGGTCTGCTGGAAGTGGTAGATGCTGAACAGTAACGTGGCGAGGCCCGCGACGAGGCTGGTCAGTGCAATGCCGCCGAAGTAGCTGAATAGCCGCATCGCCGGCGAAACGTCGCGGTCGCTGTTGGGTCGCGACAACTCCCAAGCGCCGATCAGGGCCACCACTGCTGCGAAAGACAACTGGAAGCTCGGGCGGAAGATGCCGGCCGGATCTGTGCACAGGATCACCAGCGCGGCGATGGCGACATTGCGCATGGTCAGCGCCCGTCGTCCGAACAGCATGGCCCCGAGCACGAGCAGAAGCATCACCGTCGCGCGCTGGGCCGCAATGCTCCCGCCGGAGATCGCGAAATAGGCGAGCGCCGCGGTGATGGCCCCGAGCGCCGCCAGCCGCTTCACCGGAACGAAGCGATGCAGAGCCGCAACCGGGGCCAGTAGGCCGCGCAATGTCGTCAGCACCAGCCCGGCAACCAGCGTCAGGTGCAGGCCGGATACCGACAGCACATGGGCGAGCCCTGCGTTGGCCATCGTATCGCGGGCCTCCTCTGGCACCTGGCTCTGGTCTCCGGTAATCAATGCGCGTGCAATGCCGGCGGCGGGCTGCGGGAGAGCCGCATCGATCCGGTCTGCGATGCCGTTGCGGACCCCGTCGATGACCCTCGCGATCTGGTAAGGGTCGCCCGCAGCGACCAACCGAGTTTCGCCAAGTGCCGAGCCATAGGCGCCGATGCCATCGAAGAAGGCGTGAAACTGCGTGTCGAAGCCTCCCGGCAGCACGGGGCGCGGCACCGGATAGAAGCGGATGCGGGCACTGAGCACGTCTCCCGGTGCCGTCACGGTCTCCACGGGCAGCACCAGTCGCGCCCGTCGCACCGGCAGGGCCCGCGTGCCCTCGAGCGGCACAATCTCGGACACGAGCACCCGGATGCCGTCGGGGTCCGTGCGCAGGGTCTGGTCGATGCGGAACTGATATTGCCCATGCGTCGGATAGGCCAGCATCGGCGTACCCAGCAGTGCTGCGTGCAGCGGCAGCAGCCAGAGCCCGAGCCAGATCGCACCGAGCCCGAACAGCACCCGCAGCGGCCAAATCCGCGCGCGCAGCGCAATCGCGAGCACGACGAGGCTGACCGCCCCGGCGGGGCCCAGCCAGGCCGGCAACTCCACCGCCAGTTGCAGATACAGCAGGATGCCGGCGATCACCAGAAAGGGCAGCAGCAGAAAGCCGCGGCGGTTCTCGAACGCAGCAGCAAGTGCCGCCCGCAGGAGCATGGACTGCTGGCCGAGCAAAGGCAGCAGCCGCGGCCACGATTTTGGCAGCAGCTTGGGCAGCCGCAGCCGCGGCGGCGTGAGCCAGCGGCGCCTACCGGATGATGGGGCCTCGCCCGCGCGGGCATCTGCAACCATGCGGCCACCCCCCTGGCCCCGCAGCTGACGGCACGGATGCTAGCGCCGGTTCCCGCGTGGCGCCAGCCCGCAAGCTTGCGCTCCTGCCCGTGGATGCTTACACAGCCGGCAAGTCACTTCCCGAAAGGCCGGAACCGGACCATGGCTCCTCCCGTCGTCACCCGCTTTGCCCCCTCGCCGACCGGATACCTCCACATCGGCGGCGCGCGCACCGCGCTGTTCAACTGGGCCTTCGCCCGGCACAGCGGCGGCAAGATGCTGCTGCGCATCGAAGACACCGACCGGGAACGCTCGACCGAAGGTGCAGTGCAGGCCATTTTCGAGGGTCTCAAGTGGTTGGGTTTGGACTGGGACGGTGAGCCGTTCATGCAGTTCAGCCGCGCCAGGCGTCATGCCGAGGTGGCACAGGAGCTGCTGGCGCGTGGCCAGGCCTACTACTGCTATTGCTCGCCCGAAGAACTGGCGCAGATGCGTGACGACGCCCGCGCCGCCGGCAAGCCCCCGCGCTACAACGGCTACTGGCGCGACCGCGATCCGTCCGAGGCCCCGGCCGGCGTCGCCCCGGTCATTCGGATCAAGGCGCCGCCCACCGGCGAGATCCGCGTCGCGGACCATGTGCAGGGCGAGGTCGTCTTCAAGGCCGAGAACCTCGACGATTTCATCATCCTGCGTTCGGACGGAACCCCCACCTACATGCTCGCCGTCGTGGTGGATGACCACGACATGGGCGTCACCCACATCATTCGCGGTGACGACCACCTGACGAACGCGGCGCGGCAGATCATCATCTACAACGGCATGGGCTGGGCCGTGCCGGAGATGAGCCACATCCCGCTGATCCATGGACCGGATGGCGCCAAGCTCAGCAAGCGGCACGGCGCCCTGGGCGTCGAAGCCTACCGCCAGATGGGCTATCTGCCCGAGGCGCTGCGCAACTACCTCGCCCGGCTCGGCTGGTCGCATGGCGACGACGAGCTGTTCTCCACCGAACAGATGGTGGAATGGTTCAGCCTCGAGGCGCTCAACAAGGGCGCGGCCCGCTTCGACTTCGTCAAGCTCGAGAACATCAACGGGCATTACATCCGCGAAGCCACGCCCGCCCGGCTTTACGAGGTCATGCTGGCCACTGCGACCGAAGTCGGTCGCACCGTGGACGCCGAGGGGCTGGCCGCCAACGAGGCGACCGTGCTCGCTGCCCTGCCCGAGTTGCAGCCGCGGGCCAAGACCGTGCTCGAATTGATCGACCTGGCGCAGTTCATCTACGCCACCCGGCCGATCGCGATCGATGCGGCGGCGGCGGCCCAGCTGACCGCCGAGTCCCGTGGCCATGTCGGTGCCTTTGCGGATATCCTCGCCGGTCTCGAGGACTGGAGCGTTGCCGCCATCGATGCCGCCGCCCGCAGCTTCGCCGAGGCGCATGGGCTCAAGCTCGGCAAGGTCGCCCAGCCGCTCCGCGCTGCCCTGACCGGGAGAACCGTGTCACCCGGAATATTTGAAGTCATGGTATTGATCGGACGGGAAGAAACGCTGGCACGGCTGCGCGATCAGTCCCGTTAGGGGTTGGTCGACCTTAGGTCAGCATTGTTCACCCGTCAGTTGCAGGTCCGGGGCAAATAGGCTACGCCAGACCGGACCTACCCAAGATGTCGATCTGGCCCACCCGTGCCGCCTTGCCGCCGGGCCTTCGGGCCGCAGAGGAGCGCGCACATGTCCGAGACCGTCGCCAAACTAACCATCGGGGACCAGACCTTTGAGTTCCCGGTGCTCTCGGGCTCCGTGGGTCCGGAAGTCATCGACATCCGGTCGCTCTATGCCAAGACCGGCCTGTTCACCTACGATCCCGGCTTCACTTCGACGGCGGCCTGCGACAGCAGCATCACCTATATCGACGGCGACAAGGGCGAACTGATGTATCGCGGCTACTCGATCGAGCAGCTCGCCGAGAAGTCGAACTATCTGGAAGTGTGCTACCTGCTCCTCTACGGCGATCTGCCCAACGCTGAGCAGATGGCCGATTTCACCACGCGTGTGACCCGTCACACCATGGTGCACGAGCAGATGCACTTCTTCTTCCGCGGCTTCCGTCGCGATGCGCATCCCATGGCGATCGTCTGCGGCGTCGTCGGCGCCATGGCGGCGTTCTACCACGACTCGACCGATATCGGGGACCCGCAGCAGCGCGAGATCGCGTCCATCCGCATGATCGCGAAGATCCCGACGATCGTCGCCATGGCCTACAAGTACTCGGTGGGCCAGCCCTTCGTGTATCCGCGCAACGATCTCGACTACGCCTCCAACTTCCTCCACATGTGCTTCTCGGTCCCGGCGGAGCCCTACAGCGTCGACCCGGTGATCGCACGGGCGATGGACCTCATCTTCACCCTCCATGCCGACCACGAGCAGAACGCGTCGACCTCGACCGTGCGGCTCGCCGGGTCGTCCGACGCCAACCCGTTCGCCTGCATCGCCGCCGGTGTGGCCTGCCTCTGGGGCCCGGCCCATGGCGGCGCCAACGAGGCGGCGCTGAACATGCTCAAGCAGATCGGCACGCCGGACCGCATTCCCGAGTTCATCGAGAAGGTGAAGGACAAGTCCAGCGGCATCCGCCTGATGGGCTTCGGCCACCGCGTCTACAAGAACTACGATCCGCGCGCCAAGGTGATGCAGGAGACGGCACGTGAGGTGCTCGACCTGCTGGGCGTCGAGAACAACCCGCTGCTGCAGGTTGCCCAGGAGCTGGAGCGGATCGCGCTGACCGACGAGTATTTCGTCTCGCGCAAGCTCTACCCGAACGTGGACTTCTACTCCGGCATCATCCTCGAGGCCATCGGCTTCCCGACCTCGATGTTCACCGCCATCTTCGCGCTCAGCCGCACCGTCGGCTGGATCGCGCAGTGGAAGGAGATGATCGGCGACCCGCAGAAGAAGATCGGCCGCCCGCGCCAGCTCTACAACGGCGCCGAGCTGCGCGACTACGTCCCGCTCACCTCGCGCTGAGCCAGAACGGCCAGCACCCGCTCGGCGGGATCCTGCAGGGGCGCCTCGGGCGCCCCTTCTTGCATCAGGGCCCGCAACTCGCCGAACGCTGCAAGCTGCGCCACGACAGCATCCGGCCGATCGAGCAGATCGGCGAGCGGTCGCAGCGAGCGGTCCGCACGCGGGTCGGTGAACAACAGCTCCGGCACCACGGCCCGATCGAGCACGATGTTCGGTAGCGCAATTTGCAGCGTCCGCCCGAGGCGCGCATAGCGCTTGGCCTGCTGCGGCTCCGCGACATAGGTCACGGCCATCGGTATGGCGGCGAGCGCCAGCTCCAGCGAAATGGTGCCGCTCACCGCCAAGGCGGCATAAGCTTCCGCGAAGGCCTGCTGTCGCGCCGCGCCGCTGACGACCTCCACGCGCCCCGGCCAGCCGGCGACCTGTCGCCGCAGCACCGGTTCAAGGTGCGGCAATGTCGGGATAACGAACCCGGTCAGCCGAGGGTGGGACGCGAATTGCTCCACCGCCGCCCGCATCAGGCCCAGATGCCGGCGCAACTCCCCTTGGCGGCTGCCCGGCAGCAGCAGCAGCGGCCCCTGTTCCGGCTGGCGCGCCCGAGGCGTCATACGCCCGACGGCGGGGTGCCCGACAAAGCTGGTCGGCGGCCCCTCCAGCCGCTGCATCACGGCCGGCTCGAACGGCAGGATGGCCAGCACCTCGTCGAACAGCGGCCGCAGTTCGGCTGCCCGCTCCGGCTTCCAGGCCCACACGCTCGGCGCGACGTAGAGCAGCATCGGTCCGCGATAACCGCCGGCCCGGACGCGGCGCGCCACCGTGTTGGCGAAGACCTGCGAGTCGATCAGCACGACCACGTCCGGGCGTTGGGCCAGGATCGCATGCGCCGTCTGCCGCACGCGCCACAGCAGCAGCGGCAGGCGGCGCAACACGTCGCTCCAGCCCATTACCGACAGGTCCGACATCGGGAACAGGCTCCGCAGCCCCTCCGCAGCCAGTTCGCCCCCCCCGACACCCGACGGCTTGACCACCCGGTGCCGGCGCAGCCGCCGCAGCAGATCGGCGCCGATGATGTCGCCGGATGCCTCGCCGGCCATGAGAAACAGGCGCAGCGGGTCAGCCATGTGCCGGCAGGGCAAGGACTGTGATGCCCAACGCGTCAGCTTCTGCCTGCAACTGCGCCCGCTCCAGCAGCAGGACGCGGCCGGCCTCGATGGCAATGGCAGCGACACCTGCAGCCGCCGCCGCCCGCACCGTCCCCGGTCCGATGGCCGGCATGTCGACATGCAGCGGCTGCTGCGGCTTGGCGGCCTTGGCCAGCACCAGCCGCCCTGCCCCGTCCCCTACCAGCCCTGCCGCACGATAGCTGCCCACCCGGGCCAGCAGGCTGTCGGTACCGGCGAGGTCTTCCGCCGCGATGACGCGCAGCCCGGCGGCAACCGCCGCCTGCCCCATGTCCAGCCGACCGATCTCGCGCGCCGCCCTGAGGGCAAGTTGCGCCGTTTCCATGGCCTCGACCGGCAGCAAGGGCCCGGCGACCGACCCCGCTTCAGCCAGCAGGTCGGCTGCAATCTCGTGCGCGCCGATCACTTTGGCGCCGGAGAACCGCTCGATGGCCTCGGTCACCGCGCTGAGCACGGCGTCACCGGCCGACTGCCTCAACCGGCCATTGCCGATGAACCCGCCGAGTTGCTCGCGCTCACGGTCCGACAAGCTGATGCCGCCGGCAAGCACGACGTGACTGCTCTCGAAGGCACGAATGCCGGCAATCACCGCAGCCGGCTCCAGACCCGCCTCCACCACGGCCACTGCCCGTGCCGGCTGGGGCACGAGGCCGACCACCTGCACCTCGTCCCCGGCCGCGAGAGCCGCCGCGATCAGGTGATCGACCAGCACCCCGGTACCAGCGAGGACAGTCAGCCGGCGCGACATCAGTCGTCGGCCGAAGTGCTTGGCGGCAGGGTCAGCGAGCGCTCCCCGGAAGTGATGAAACGCACCACGTCCTGCACCAGCACATCGTCGGGGAACATCGCCGCCGCATCTTCGACGCGCTCGCGCAAGGTTCCCTCGGTGGCGAAAATCATCCGGTAAGCCGTGCGCAGCCGATGGATCGCTTCCCGATCGAAGCCACGGCGCTTGAGGCCCACGAGGTTGACCCCCGACAGCGCCGCCGGATTGCCCAGCACCGTTCCGTAGGGGATCACGTCGCGCTCGACCTTGGTCATCCCCCCGACGAAGGCGTGCGGGCCGATATGCACGAACTGCACCGAACCGGAATGGCCGCCCATCACCACATAGTCGTCGACCGTACAGTGTCCGGCCAGCCCGACATTGTTCGACAGCACCACGCTGTTGCCGACGATGCAGTCATGCCCGATATGCACGCCGATCATCAGCAGGCATTTGTCGCCGATGCGGGTCTGCATGCCGCCGCCCGCCGTCCCCGGGCTGATGGTGACATGCTCGCGAATGGTGCAGCCACTGCCGATGCTCAGCGTGCTGGGCTCACCGGCATATTTCAGGTCCTGCGGCTGATGGCCGATCGAGGCGAAGGGATAGATCGTCGTCCCGGCCCCGATCGTCGTCCGTCCCGCCACCACGACATGCGACAAGAGGCGCACGCCCGAGCCGAGCACGGCATCCGCGCCCACGACGCAGAACGGGCCGATTTCGGCATCAGCGGCAACGGATGCGCCGGGTTCGACGACCGCAGACGGATGTACGCTCATTGCGCCTCGGTTGCGCTGACCATGGCGCCCACTTCCGCCTCGGCGATGACGACGCCATCGACAATCGCCTTGGCCTCGAACCAGCCCATGGTCATGCGGCGGCGCAGTTTGCGGATGTGGTACTCGATGCGGTCGCCGGGCTTGGCTGGCCGGCGGAACTTGCACTTGTCGACCGTCAGCAGGTAGACGATGTGCTTCTTGCCCTCACTGGCCCCGGCCGCAATCGCCATCGCGCCGGCCGTCTGTGCCATGCCCTCGATGATCAGCACCCCCGGAAACACCGGCTCGCCCGGAAAATGGCCCTGGAAGATCGGCTCGTTGAACGTCACGTTCTTGATGCCGATCCCGGAATTGTCGCCATCGATCTCGATGATCTTGTCGATCAGCAGGAAAGGGTAGCGGTGCGGCAGCACCTCGAGGATCTGGCCGATTTCCATGGAGGTCAGTTCCCTGACCGCACTGGCCGGTGCGTCTTGGCTCACCGTCACTGTTGTCCCCTTCTGCTCAGTCGCCGTAACGTGGCGACTTCCCGCCGCCAACTCTTCAAATCCTGCGCCGGATAACCGGCCAGCATTGCGCCGGGTGGCACGTCCTTGCTGACGAGGCTGTTGGCTGCGAGCACGCTGCCACTGCCGATCGAAAGATGCCCCGCGCTGGTGGCGCGCATGCCGAACATCACCGAATCTCCGGTTACCGTGCCTCCGCTCATGCCGGCCCCGCCCGCGATCAGGCACATGCGACCGATGCGGCAGTTGTGGCCGATCCCCACGAGCTTGTCGATCTTGGTGCCCTCGCCGACCACCGTATCGCCGAGCGCGCCACGATCGACGCTGCTGTTGGCGCCGATCTCGACATTGTCCTGCACAATGACGCGCCCCAGTTGCGGAATCTTGCGATTGCCGCGCCCCTGCTGCAGCCAGCCGAACCCCTCGAGCCCGATCCGCGCGCCCGGGTGCAGCACGACATTGTTGCCGATATGCGCGCACTCGATCGACACATTGCCGGCAATGACGCAGTTGCGCCCGATGGTAACACCCCGACCGATCGTCGTGTTGGGCCCGATCACGGTATTGCGGCCGATCTCAACGCCCGTGCCGACCGTCACGCCCGGCGCCAGCCGCACCCCTGGCTCGAGGAAAGGCGGCGCACCCTCCTCATCCATCTGCAGCAGCAGCATGTCGCGCGTGCCGAACGGATAGAGCAGTTGCAGCAAATCGACGAAGAGTTCATGCGCCCGCGGCTCCACAATGGCGAGCGTGCCTGGCGGGACATAGGCCTCGAGGTCGGGGTGAACCACCACCGCCCCCGCTTCGGTCTGCAACAGGGCATCCCGATAATCGCGATGCGCGGCGAGTCCGAGATCGGTTGGCACCGCAACATCGAGATCATCGGCCCCGGAAAGCGTCAGCACCGCGGCCCGCTCGGCATCGACTCGCGGCGTTCGCCCGAGCGCCGCAAGCGCTGCGCCGAGCAGGATCGGTCCGGCGGTGGGGTGAAAACGTGTGTCGACCATCGTCGTTACTACACAACATCGAGGCCGCGGGGCAATTGCGCCGCGGCCTCGAGCAAGGAGGTGAACGGGCTGTCCGGGCCTTACGGCCCGAACGATCAGAGCAGTTGCTGGATGGTCAGCGAGAAGACCTGGGTCTTGTCGTCGGTCGCCTTGTTCAGCACATAGGCGAAATCACCACGCAGCGGACCGAACGGGCTGTCCCAAATGACCGAGGCACCCACCGACGACTTGAAGTTTTCGTCGACGCTACCCGGGGTCGGCACCAGATTGCTGCCGCTGCCATCGATCAGGGCGGCGTCGGCCCAGACGGCGCCACGGATGCCGTAGGTCTCCGGCAGCACCGGGATCGGGAACTCGATCTCGGCGGAAGCCGCGATGTAGCCGGTGTAGCCGAGCAGTTCGGTGCCCGTCCGCGGGCCGAGACCGCCGCCCTGGAAGCCACGGACGATACCCGAGGAGGCACGGAACGCTTCCAGTGGGCTCACCGGACCATCGAAGGAGTTGATGATGCCAGCCTGGCCGCGCACGCTGCCGACCACACCGTAATCCGGCATCAGCGGCATGAAGTAGCGCGCCCGAGCCTCGGTCTTCAGCAGGTTGTGGTCCCAGCCGATATACTGCTGCGTGAAGCTGGCAATGAAGCCTTCGGTCGGCCGACGACGATCGTCAAGGGTGTTGTAGTTCAGCGAGTAGCCGATCCAGGCCTTGTTGTAGGTGTCCTGAACGTCGACGTCGAACACCACCGAATTCGGCGCCTCCTCATCGACGAGCACCTTCTGCTCGACACCGGTGAACAGCGACACATTGAGGTCGCGGGTCACGGGCAGGCCGAAACGGACCTGACCGCCGGTCGCCGTGGTGCCGTAGATGTTGCTCTCGGTCTCGTTCACGATGCGATGATACACATCGACGCCCGACGAGATGTTGAGGCCCATGAAGCGCGGCTCGGTGAACGAGAAGTCATAGCTCTGACCGCTCTCGGAGGCGCCGATCGCCGCACGGACATACTGACCGCGGCCGAGGAAATTGCGCTCGGTGACCGAGACTTCGCCCAAGAGGCCCGAATTCGAGTCGTAGCCGGCGGTGATGCCGTAGTCGCCGGTGGACTGCTCTTCGACGGAGATGTTGATGATCACCTTGTCGGCGGCGCTGCCCGGACGCATGTCCACGTTCACGGCGCTGAAGAAGCCGAGACGCTCGATGGCACTCCGGCCACGCTGCACCATGGAGCGGTTGAAGGGGTCGCCTTCGCCGAAGGACAGCTCGCGCCGGATCACGGCATCGCGCGTCTTGGTGTTGCCGGTGATGTTGATGCGCTCGACATAGAGCCGCGCACCCTCATCGACGAGATAGGTGACGTTGAAGGTCGAGTTCGCGATGTCGCGATCGATACGCGGACGGACGTCGGCGAAGGCATAGCCACGGGCAGTCGCCTCGAAGGCCATATCTTCCTGGCTGCGCTGCAGCGACGCCAGCGAGTAGGTGCTGCCCTGCCCGGTGCGGATCGTCGAGCGCAGCGCGTTCGCATCGAGCCCCGGGATCGAAGTTTCGACGTTGACCTGGCCGATGCGGTACCGCTCGCCCTCGTTGATGGTGAAGTTGACGAAGTAGGCATTCCGCGACGCGTCGTACTCGCCGACGGCGGAGGTGACGTTCACGTCCGGATAGCCGTGATTCATGTAGTAGCGCTCGATCAGCTGGCTATCGACCTGCAGCTGATCCTGGCTGAACGCATCGTCGCGGAACAGCCAGCTGAGCAGGTGCGTCTCGCGGGTGCGGATGATCGACTTCAGCGTACCGCTGCTGATGGAGTTGTTGCCGGCAAAATTGATCGCCGCGATGCCTGTGCGCTGCCCTTCGTTGATCACGAAGACGATGCGGGTGCGGCCGCCCTCCACGGCTTCCAGCCGGGTGGCCACCTGCACGCCGATGAAACCCTTGCCGACATAGGCCTGCCGGATCGTCTCGACGTCGGCGGCTAGGCTGGCCTCGGTGAAGGTACCGCGCGCCGCGGCGTTCACCATGACCAGGAGCTGGGCATCCGAGAAGCCGCTATTGCCCTCGAACAGCACGGACCCGACCAGCGGTTGCTGGGCCTGCACGGCGGAAACATGTGCGCTGCCGACACCGGCCAGTGGCACCCCCACGAGAAGGGCGATCGCCAGGAACAGTCCGCGCGTCAGCTTGGTGAGATGCGTCATGGTTATATTTGCCTCGTGCGACACGTGCCGGGGAATCGCATGCACAGCCCTCCCCAGCCAACTCCATGCATAGCTTTTACTGGAATTTTAACCACGGACAAGCGCCGAGGCGGCACGCGGTTAGCGAAAGATTGGCCATCGTGCATTCCTGCAACACCTCAAAAACCAAGGTTATCCAAGGGTTAACCGAATGTGGCAGGCTGCCCGGCTTATGGCGGAAACCGGGCAGAATTTGTCAGATCAGATCGTTCACCACTGTGAAGATCATCAGCGTGAGCACCAGCGCCAGTCCGAATCTGTAGCCGATCTCCTGCACGCGCTGGCTCAGCGGCCGGCCACGCACGGCCTCGGCGAAATAGTACATCAGGTGTCCGCCATCCAGCATGGGGATGGGCAGCAGGTTGAAGATGCCGATGTTGAGCGAGAGCAGCGCCATCAGGTTGATGAGGGCGACGATGCCGAGCGTCGAGACCTGCTGCGAGACCTGCGCCACCTTGATCGGGCCGCCCAGTTGCTCCACGTCGCCGCGGCCGACGAAGAAGTCGCCGAGAAACGCCGCCGTGCGGTCGATGATGAAGCGCACCTCTTCGAGCGTCATCCCGATCGCCTCCACCGGACCGGGCCGGTACAGCTCGAAGTCGGTCTGCTCGAAAGTGTTGGAAATGCCGAGGAGGCCAATCCGCCGCACATTGCCGAAGCGGTCGGTGCTCTCGCTCAGCCGCGGCACCGCAGTCACCGTCTCGGTTGCGCCGTCCCGCTCGAGGACGATCGTCACCTGGCGTTCCGGCGCGGTCGCGACCAGCCGCTGGAAATCGTCGAAGCTGCGCACCTGGAAGCCGTCGACCGAGAGCACCCGGTCGCCCGGCTGCAGCCCCGCCTCCACCGCAGGCGAATCCGGCAGGATGGTCTGCAGCACCGGCGCGGTCTGGTAGCGGCCATAGCCCAGCAGCAGCGCATAGAGGATGAGGAACGTCAGCAGCACGTTCGCCGCCGGTCCGGCCGCCACCACGGCGATCCGCTGCCAGACGCTCTTGTTGACGAACAGGCGGTCGCGCAACTCGGGGCTCGCCTGCTCGATGAACTGCTGGTCCGGCATGCTGGCTGGGTTCATGTCGCCCACGAAGCGCACATAGCCCCCGAGCGGGATCGCCGACAGCCGCCAGCGCGTGCCGTGCCGGTCGTTGAAGCCGATCAATTCGGGGCCGAAGCCGACCGAGAAAGTCTGGATGGCGATGCCGTTCCAGCGCGCCACGAGGTAATGCCCCATCTCGTGGACGAACACGATCACCGTGAGCACCACGAGGAACGGCACCACGAACGAGAGCGGCTGCAGTACGAAGTCCATACCGGAAATCCCCTATTCCCCTGCCCGCACTAGGGAGCGATTGCGGTCAGAATGCGGACGGAACCGGCGACCGGCCCGCTCACCAGACGAGCAGCCCCGTGGCGACGGCGGCGGGGCCGGCATGCAAGAGGCCGATGGCGCACACGAACAGGACGCCGAAGCTGAGACTGTCCAGCCGGTCCATCAAGCCGCCATGACCGGGAATGATGTCCCCCGAATCCTTGACACGGAAGCGCCGCTTCAGCGCGCTCTCCGACAGGTCTCCGATCTGGCCGACGATGCTGGTGCCCAGCGCCAGCGCCAGCCCGATCCACCACGGCGATTGCGGCACGATGGCGAGCCAGAGCACGAGCCCGGCCAGCGTGCCGAGCGCCAGCCCGCCGATGGCGCCGGACCAGGTCTTGCCCGGCGAGATGTCGGGCGCGAGCTTTTCGCCCCCCACCTGTCGCCCGGTGAAATAGGCCCCGATATCGGTCGACCAGATCACTATCCCCAGGAAGGCGCCGGCCCAGAGGCCGTAGTCGAACACGCCCGGGCTGCCCCAGTGGGCCTCTCCACGCAGCGACAGCAAGGCCAGCACCGTCAGCCCGTAGAACAGCACGCCGGCGACGCGCCAGCCCCGCGCCTCGCCTTTGGTCGTCAAGAGGGCGATCAGCGCCGCCACACCGATCCAGGCGGCCGACACCACTGGTCCCAGCGCGGTGTAGAGCAAGGCCGAGAGCGCAATGAGCCCGATCAGCACGCCGCCCACGAGGTCCACCGGTCGCAGCGTAACCATCCGGTCCCATTCGCGATAGCAGCCCGCAAAGGCGGCGCCCACCACGGCGGAGAACAGGTAGCCGCCGACGATCAGCCCGGCAAGCGCGATGGCCAGCAGCACGATGGCGGAGACGAATCGCGGGCCGAGGTCGTTCCAGGAGCGCTGCCCGAACGGATTGAAGCGCGGACGGACGGGCTCCCCGGGGTCGCTCACCGCTCTCTCGATTCGATCCCGCCGAAACGGCGCTTGCGGTTGGAATAGCTGGTGAGGGCGCTGAGGAAGGAGTCCTCGTTGAAATCGGGCCAGTTCTCCTCGAGGAAGACCAGCTCCGAATAGGCGCCCTGCCAGATGAGGAAATTGGAGATCCGCTGTTCGCCGCTCGTCCGGATGATCAGGTCCGGGTCGGGAATGCCGCGGGTGAACAGCGCCGCTTCGAACACCGCCTCGTCGATATCTTCCGGCTGCAGTCGTCCCGCCGCCACCTCGCGCGCCACCCGCCGCGTCGCCTCGACGATTTCGGCCTTGCCGCCATAGTTGAAGGCCACGACGAGTTCGAGCCCGGTATTGGCGGCGGTCTTGGACTGCACGTCGGCGATCAGCCGCTGCAGATTGTCGTCCAACCCCTCGCCCGAGCCGATGATGCGCACCCGCACATTGTTGCGGATCAGCGTCGCGAGGTCGGAGGCAACGAAGCGATGCAGCAGGCCGAAGATGAAGTTGACCTCTTCGCGCGGGCGCCGCCAGTTCTCCGAGGAGAAGCTGAACACGGTGACATGGCCCACGCCGTAGCGGATGCACAGATCGACGAGACGGCGCAGCGCCTTCACGCCCTCGCTGTGACCGTCGGTGCGCGGCCGCCCGCGCGCCGTCGCCCAGCGCCCGTTTCCATCCATGATGACCGCGACATGCGCCGGTATCTTCAGGTCATTCCCGAGGGAAGCCTTGGCGGCTATCGCAGTTTCGACGGACATGAGGGCCCCTCCGGGCGATGTAGTGCAGGCCCGATCAGACCTGCATGATTTCCTGTTCCTTGGTGGCCAGGACCTTGTCGATCTCAGCAACCGCGGCGTCGGTGGCGACCTGCACCTGTTCGCCGTGCTTGCGCGCCTCGTCCTGGCTCATGTCGCCGTCTTTCTCCAGCTTCTTGAGCAGGTCCATGCCGTCGCGCCGGATATGCCGCACCGCCACCCTCGCCTGCTCCGCATAATTATGCGCGACCTTGGTCAATTCACGGCGACGCTCCTCGTTCAATTCGGGCAGCGGCACGCGGATCACCACGCCCTCGGCGGCGGGGTTGAGCCCCAGCCCGGAATTGCGGATCGCCTTTTCCACCGCGCCGGCGAGGCCACGGTCCCACACCTGTACGCTCAGCATGCGCGATTCCGGCACGGTGACGGTCGCCACCTGGTTGAGCGGCATCTTGCTGCCATAGGCCTCGACGGTCACCGGCTCCAGCAGGCTGGCACTGGCGCGCCCGGTCCTGAGGCCAGCCAGTTCCTCGCGCAGCGACGCGATGGATTTCTGCATGCGGGTCTTCAGCGCTTCCAGCGAAAAGCTCTCGGCCATGACATACTCCTCGGATTCAGCGCCTAGCCGACGCGTGTACTTCTTGCCCGACCGGAGAGGACGCCGGCGAGGCCGACCTCGTCGTCGAGCGCATAGACAATTATGGGCAAGCCATTATCGCGGGCAAGCGCGAAGGCCGCCGTATCCATGACCCTGAGGTCCTTGGAAATGACTTCCTCGTGGCTGATGGTTTCGAACCGCTCGGCCAATGGATTGGTCTTGGGATCGGCCGAATAGACGCCGTCCACCTTGGTGCCCTTCAGCAGCACGTCGCAGCGCAGTTCGATCGCCTTGAGCGCCGCTGCCGTATCGGTAGTGAAGAACGGGCTGCCGGTGCCGCCGGCGCAGACCACCACATAGCCCTCCGACAGGGCCCGGTTGGCGTCGCGCGCGGTGAAGGTGTCGGCCACGGTCTCCATCGGCACGTTGGAGTAGACCTTGACCTTGGTGCCCTTCTGCTCGATGGCGTCGCCGAGCGCGAGCGAGTTGATCACCGTGCCCAGCATGCCCATCAGGTCGCTGGTGACACGGTCGCCGCCCTTGGCCGCCACTGCCATGCCGCGGAAGATGTTGCCGGCGCCGATGACAATTGCCACCTCGACACCGGTGCGCGCGACTTCGACGATCTGGTCGGCCATGGCGTGCAGGAACTTCGGCTCGATGCCGAAAGACTGGTCGCCTGCAAGAACTTCACCGGAAACCTTGAGCAGAATCCGTTTGAAGGCGGATTTTTCCATGCCGTTCGTTCCCTCGAAGCCTGATTTCATCCGGCCGAATCTCAGTCGGAAGCAGCCGGTTATTGCATCCGGGCGGGACGGTGAACAGCCCGCCCGGATGCGAGAGCCTCTGGCCGGTCACAATGACGCGGCCGGTCTCGGTCAGGCGTTGACGCCGGCCGTGGCGGCGACTTCGGCTGCGAAGTCGCTGGCTTCCTTCTCGATGCCCTCGCCGAGCGCATAGCGCACGAACCCGGTCACCTTGATCGGGGCGCCGGCGTCCTTTTCGGCCGCCTTGACCACGTCGCCGACCTTGTTCTCGCCGTCGATCACGAAGACCTGGGCGAGGAGCGTGACTTCCTCGTAGAACTTGCGCACCCGGCCCTCGACCATCTTGTCGATGATCTCGGCGGGCTTGCCGCTTTCCCTCGCCTGCTCGGCGAAGATCGCGCGCTCGCGGGCCACCACGTCCTGGTCGATGTCGTCGGGCGACACGCTCAGCGGGTTGGTGTTGGCGATGTGCATGGCGATCTGCTTGCCGAGGCCGGCGAGCACGGCCTTGTCACCGGTCGACTCGAGCGCCACGATCACGCCGAGCTTGCCGAGGCCCGGCTTGACGGTGTTGTGCACATAGGACCCGATCACGCCGTCGCTGACCGTGAGGCTGGCGGTGCGGCGCAGGTTCATGTTCTCGCCGATCTTGGCGATCGCATCGGTCAGCTCGGCGGAGACCGAACGACCCGAACCCGGATAGGGCATCTCGCTGAGCTTGCCGACATCGCCGTCTGCATCGAGCGCGAGCCGCGCCACATTGCCGACGATCGACTGGAACTGCTCGTTACGGGCGACGAAGTCGGTCTCGGAGTTGACTTCGACGATGGCCGCCGAGGTGCCTTCGGTCGCAACGCCGACCAGGCCTTCGGCTGCGACGCGGCCGGCCTTCTTGGCGGCCTTGGCGAGGCCGCGGGTGCGCAGCCAGTCGATGGCGGCTTCCATGTCGCCATTGGTCTCGGCCAGCGCCTTCTTGCAGTCCATCATGCCCACGCCGGTCTGATCGCGGAGCTCTTTGACCTGCTGTGCGGTAACGGTCATCTCGTTCACCTTCCGCGGACCCGGATCGGGCCCGCGCCTTTATCGAGGGATGGGAGACCCGGCGCAGCCGGATCAGTTCGCAGGAGCTGCCTCTTCGGCGCCGACGCCTTCGAGGGCGGGCTCTTCCGGAGCCTCTTCCAGTGCACCGAGGTCCGCGCCGCGGCCGGCCGCAGAGCGGGCGATGCCGTCGATCGCGGCCCGCGACACCAGCGTGCAGTAGAGTTCGAGCGCGCGCGCGGCGTCGTCATTGCCGGGGATGGCGAAGTCGACGGTGTCGGGATCGGAATTGGAGTCGACGATCGCGATCACCGGAATACCGAGGCGACGGGCTTCCTTGATGGCGTTCGCTTCCTTGTTGGTGTCGATCACGAACAGCAGATTGGGCAGGTTGCCCATGTCCTTGATGCCGCCCAGGTCGCGCTCGAGGCGCTCCTTCTCGCGGCTGAGGAGCAGCAGCTCCTTCTTGGTCAGGCCATGGCCGCCCTCGGCCTCCTGGGCCTCGAGTTCGCGCAGGCGCTGGATCGAGTGCGAGATCGTCTGCCAGTTGGTCAGCGTGCCGCCGAGCCAGCGCGAATTGACATAATACTGGGCCGACTGGCGGGCAGCCTCGGCGACGAGCGGCGCGGCCTGGCGCTTGGTGCCGACCAGCAGCAGGCGACCGCCATCGGCGACGGTGTCCGAGATCAGCTGCAGCGCGCGCTGCAGCGCCGGCACGGTCTGCGACAGGTCGAGAATGTGGATGTCGTTGCGCACGCCGAAGATGTGGCGTTCCATCTTCGGGTTCCAGCGGTGCTTCTGGTGGCCGAAGTGAACACCTGCTTCGAGCAGCTGGCGCATGGAAAAATCAGGCATTGCCATGAAATGGCTCCTTTCCGGTTATGCCTCCGCGGGCCGAGCAACGGACATGCCGTCACCGGATGGAGCACCAGACGAGATCCTGGGATCCGGGCCCGCGTGTGAATTACGCCCGACCTCCGGGCGCGAGCGGGCATATAGGGCGTTTCGCCGTCATAGGCAAGTAGCGGGCCGGATGCGGCGCGCCGCGCCGGCAACGTGCGGCGGGATTGTGCCGCAGCCACCGGGTTGGTCCTCCCCCGTTCACGGGGGAGGGGGACCGCCCTTGGGCGGTGGAGGGGGGCCGCTTGCGCTGTAACTGCAAACGATCTCAATAAAGCTAAGGAGCGCGCGAACAACTCGCTCAGCGCGCGTGGCACCCCCTCCACCACGCCTGCGCGTGGTCCCCCTCCCCCGCAAGCGGTGGAGGATCAGCCCGGTGCGGGAGGGCCCCTCAGCTCAGCCGCGCATCCATCACCCCGTCCAGTGCCTTCACCGCGCCGGCGAGTTCGGGGGTGAGGCGGAAGCGGCCCTTCAGCTCCACTTCATACTCCAGCGCGCCGCCATTGCGGATGACGATGAAGCTCACCTGCCCTTCCCCGCCCGGACGGAGCTGGGCAGCGATGGGGGCGATGCAGCGGTCGGTTTCGGCAAACACCGTGAGGCGCTTGCCGACCTTTTCGGCCAGCCCCTCGATGGCCTCCACATTGATGAGCCGCAGGCTGATGCCGTCCGGCCGCTCGTCGGCCTCCACCGTCAGCACCACCGAATTGCCCGGCTGCAGCAGCGCGGAGAACTGGCTGACCTGCTCGGAAAAGGCGATGACCTCGTAGCCGCCGCTCGCATCCGACAGCGTGATGATCGCCATAGGGTTGCCCTTCTTGGTGCGCCGGTCGTTGCGCGAGGCGATGGTGCCGGCCAGCCGACCGGCCCGCGCATCCGCCTCCTTCACCGCCCGCTCGAAATCCGCCCAGGGCTGCACGCGCAGCCGGTCGAACAGCTCGGCATACTGGTCGAGGGGATGCCCCGAGAGATGGAAGCCGATGGCGGAATGCTCGCGTGCCAGCCGCTCGGCCGGTAGCCAGTTGGTTACGGTTGGCGACAGCAGGATCGGCTCGGGTGTCTCGGAGGCGAACATGTCCACGATGCCGTCGGCGGCGTTGGCATTGGTGCGCTGCGCCGTGGCGATGATCGAGTCGATGGCGGCGAAGGCCTGTTCGCGGCGCTTGACCAGCTGGTCGAACGCGCCTGCATTCACCAGCGCTTCCAGCGTGCGGCGATTGATGATGCGCGGGTCGACCCGGGTCGCGAAATCGGCGAGATCGGCGAAGGGCCGCCCCGCCCGCCGCTCGACGATGTGCTCGGCCACCGCCTGCCCCACGCCCTTCACCGCGCCGATGGCGTAGAACACCTTGCCGTCATGGGTGTTGAACACCGCATCCGAGCGGTTGACGCAGGGCGGCACGATCTCGATGCCGTGCTTCTTGGCGTCCTGGCGGAATTCGTTGAGCTTGTCCGTGTTGCCCATGTCGAGCGTCATGGTCGCCGCGAAGAACTCGTGCGGGTAGTGCGCCTTCAGATAGGCCGTCTGGTAGCTGACCAGCGCATAGGTCGCCGCGTGCGACTTGTTGAAGCCGTAATTGGCGAACTTGGCCAGCAGGTCGAAGATGGTGTCGGCGAGGCCCGGCTTCAGGCCGTAGCGCAGCGCGCCCTCCTGGAAGCGGACGCGCTGGGCGTCCATCTCGGCCTTGATCTTCTTGCCCATGGCGCGGCGCAGCAGGTCGGCTTCACCGAGCGAATAGCCCGACAGGATCTGCGCGATCTGCATCACCTGTTCCTGGTAGACGATGATGCCGTAGGTCTCGTTGAGGACCTCGCCCAGCGCCTCGTGCGGATATTCGATATCCTCGTCGCCGCGCTTTCTGGCGTTGAACAGCGGGATGTTCTCCATCGGCCCCGGCCGGTAGAGCGCGACCAGCGCGATCACGTCCTCGAAGCGGTCGGGCTTCATGTCGACCAGCGCGCGCCGCATGCCCGCGCCTTCCACCTGGAACACGCCGGCCGTGTCGCCGATCGCGTAGAGCCGGTAGGTCTTCTCGTCGTCGATCGGGATGTCCTCGATGCGGAAATTGCCGCCATCGCGGTTGATGAGATCGACGGCCCGCTTGATCGTCGTCAGCGTCTTCAGCCCGAGGAAGTCGAACTTCACCAGCCCCGCCGATTCCGACCACTTCATGTTGTACTGGCTGACCGGCATGTCGGAGCGCGGGTCGCGATAGAGCGGCGCCAGTTCCTGCAGCGGGCGGTCGCCGATGACGATGCCGGCCGCGTGGGTGGAAGCGTGCCGGTAGAGCCCCTCGAGCTTCTGGCCGATGGCGAGCAGTTCGCCGACCTGTTCGTCCTCGTCCGCCATCTGGCGGAGCTGCGGCACCTCCTTCAGCGAGCGCTCCAGCGTCCACGGATCAGCAGGATTGGCCGGCACCAGCTTGGCGATGCGGTCGATCTGCCCATAGGGCATCTGCAGCACGCGGCCGACATCGCGCAGCACGGCGCGGGCCTGGAGCGTACCGAAGGTGATGATCTGGGCGACCTGCGCCTCGCCATATTTCTGCTGAACGTAGCGGATCACCTCCTCGCGCCGGTCCTGGCAGAAATCGATGTCGAAATCCGGCATCGAGACGCGCTCGGGATTGAGGAAGCGCTCGAACAGCAGATTGTAGCGCAAGGGGTCGAGGTCGGTGATGGTGGTCGCATAGGCGACCAGCGAGCCCGCGCCCGAGCCGCGACCCGGCCCCACTGGAATGCCCTGGCTCTTCGCCCACTGGATGAAGTCGGCGACGATCAGGAAATAGCCCGGATACTTCATCCGCTCGATGATTCCGAGCTCGTATTCCAGCCGCTCGCGATAGATCGCCTCGGTCTTGCCCGGCGCGATGCCGACGGTGGCGATACGCGCATCGAGACCGTCGCGCGCCATCTGCGCCAAGGCCGCCGCCTCGGCCGCCACCGCCTCCTCGGCCGACTGGTCCGGCGTCGCCGCGAAGGTCGGCAGCACCGGGTTGCGCTTCTTCGGCCGGTAACCGATCCGTTGCGCGATCTCGACCGTCGACTCCAGCGCCTCCGGCAGGTCGGCGAACAGCGCCATCATCTCGCTGCGGGTCTTGAAATAGTGCTGGTCGGAGAGCTTGCGTCGCTCGGTCTGCGACAGCACCGTGCCGCCGGCAATCGCCAGCAGCGCGTCATGCGCCTCGTAGTCGGCGGGGGTGGGATAGAAGGGCTCGTTGGTCGCCACCAGCGGCACGCCGCGCAGATAGGCGTAGTCGACGAGCCGCGCCTCGTTGAGCGCTTCCTGCGGCCGGCCATGCCGCTGCAATTCGATGTAGAAGCGATCGCCGAACGCCTCCCGCAACCGGTCGAGCCGGGCAAAGGCGAGCGTGTCCATGTTGTTGCCGAACAGCGGGTCGACCGCGCCCTCCGGTCCGCCGCTGAGGCAGATGATGCCCCCGACCGCATCGCGCTCCAGCCAGCCGATGGGAGCGGCGGCCCGGCCGTTCTCGCCCTCGAGATGGGCGCGGCTGACGAGCCGGGAGAGATTGGCGAAACCGCTCTCGCTGGTTGCCATCAGCACGATGGAGCCCTTGCCGTGCCGGCCGCGATCGTGGCCGCGCTCCTGCATGCGGTCCTGGCTGTCCTCGACCGCGGAGAAATCGAGCGCCAGCTCCACGCCGACCAGCGGCTGGATGCCCTTGCCCGCCGCCTTCTCGGAGAATTCCAGCGCGCCGAACAGATTATTGGTGTCGGCTATGCCGAGCGCCGGCTGGCCGTCCGCCTTGGCGAGATCGAGCAGCCGCCCCAGCGGCAGCGCGCCCTCCAGCAGCGAGTAGGCGGAATGCACGTGCAGGTGAATGAAGCCGGGACCAGCCATGTTGCGTTCCTACCTTCCGACGGCGGCCCGGCCAATGGCCGGCGCCGCCAATCCACAGGTGCTGCGCTATGCCGCTCAGACGAATCGGCTGGCAATGTCCATCCAGGCCAGCGAGGCGAAGGAGAAGCCGCAGATGGTGGCGAAAGCGAGCAGATCCTTGACGAAAGTGAGCATCGAAGCCTCCATGTTTTGGTTTCGTTCTTATACGTTCTATTTTTGTTCACGTCCAGCGACATCGGTGTAACCATGAATCAGCGGTTAACGGGTCAGCCGCCCTCCCCGTGTTCCACAGGCTCGGAGACTGGCCTTTCGGTCAGCCTGCGGTTACGGATCGACGCATGAGCATTTCGGACCAGGATCGCGCGCGCCTCGTGCGCATCCTCAACCTGCTGGGGTCGGATCAGGCCGGCGAGCGCGCCGCCGCAGCGCTGGCGGCGCATCGGCTGGTCGCGGCGCTCGGCACGGACTGGGCCAGCGTGCTCGCCGCCGCCCGCGAGCCGCAGGTGATCGTCAAGCGCGTGCGCGACTGGGACGTCGATGCGGCGGAAGCGGCGGCGGCCCGCCTCCGCCAGCTCAAGGCGACCACCGAGCGGCAGGAGCGCCAGATCAAGGCCCTGCGCACCCGCGTCAACACCCTCACCGAGCGCGAGCGCAAACGCCGCGCCGCAGAGGAGGAAGAGGCCGGCTAGGCCATGTTGCCCTCGGGATGCCTTGAGAAATCTCAAGGGGGTCACGGGCTTCGCCGCGACGATTCCGGTGGATGGGAGCGGGATGGCGCCTCTGGATCCTCCCCCGTTTACGGGGGGGACCGCCGCAGGCGGTGGAGGGGGGTGCCGCTTGCGCTAAGGCCAAGCCCGATGCGCCGCATGGCGTCACGTCCGACAAAGCCGAGGGATCGCGGTGGTTAGCACTGCGCGGGGGGCCCCCCCTCCACCACGCTACGCGTGGTCCCCCTCCCCCGTAAACGGGAGAGGATCGCGCGTGGCGCGATTGTGCCACAGCGATCCTCCAGCGCTCGCGGGGAGAATCGCAACCCGATGGGTAGGGTAAATCAGCCCGCTCAGCCCTTGGGAGCGCTACGATCCCGAACCGGCACGGCCCGCGGCGGCGGCGGCAGCAGGTCGCGGATATCGGCGAAGGGATAGATCGGCTCGAACCGGAAGGCCTCCGCGAACCCTTCCGGCACCCCGGCCTGCGCAGCGCGAAAGCCGTTCTGCCGCTCCGCCATGGCGACGAACCGCGCCGGGTCCTGCGAGGCGTGGCAGAGGATCGCCTGCCGTTTCAGGTCCATATGCGGACCGATGTCGACGAGGTGGGTCGGCAGGAACCCTACCCCCATCATGGTGTCCACGGCCGCCACCGGGGCGACGAAGTTCGCCGCCAGCGCGGTCGCCGTCGCCAGCGCCCGGTGGTCGCCGTGATAGTCGTTGCCGGCATGGGTGAGGATGAGATCGGGCCGGAACCCCGCGATCAGCCGGCGCAGCGCGTCGACCAGCGCCGCATCGGCCACCAGCGTGCCGTCGGGGAACTCCAGCCGGTGCGGCTCGGCATCCAGCAACGCCGCCGCCGCTGCCGCCTCGCTGCGGCGCCGCGCGCTCAGCGCCGGACCGGGCTCCGCCCCGCCGGCCGCGCCATCCGTCGCGATGGCCAGCAGCAGTTCGTCACCGCGGGCGCGGGCGGCGGCGAGCGTCCCGAACATGTAGATCTCGAGATCGTCCGGATGCGCCCCGATCGCCAGCAGCTTCATGCCGCCTCCAGAAATTCCATCACCATCGCGGCCGTCCAGGTGAAGCGGCCGCCGCCGCAGGGCTCGCCCGTCAGCGGATCATAATACTCGGCGAAACCGGACTGCGTAATCAGCTCGAGGCTCGAGCGCACGATATGGTCGGCAACTTCGGTCTCGCCGGCAGCGCGCAGCCCGTCGACGATCATGTAGTTCATCACCAGCCAGGCCGGCGCCCGCCAATAGCGCTTGGCTTCGAAGCGCGGATCCTCGGGGCTGTGCGAGGGGATGAGGAACTGCACCTTCTCCGCCCAGCGCTCGATGGTCCGCGCCACCTCATGGGCCCGCGCCTGCGGCACGGCGGCGAACACCGGCAGCAGCCCGCCGATCGAGGCGCTGTCCACCAGTGCCCCAGTCGCCCGGTCGCGGCAGACATATTGCCCGTAGCGCGCGCTCCAGAGGCTATCGAGCGCCTCCAGACCGGTAGCCGCCCAGTTACGGTTGCGCTCGGCGATCTCGGGCATGCCGAGTTCATCGGCGAGCGCCGCGAGATCGGTGGCCGAGCGGATCAGGATCGCGTTGAAGCCCGGATCGACCACCTTGAACGGCGAGGCCGCGTGGAGCTTCGCATTGTCCCAGCCGAGTGAGCGGAACAGCTGCACCAGCCATAGATAACGGTCGTACTGTGCCTTAGTCGGCCGGTGCGCCGGGTCGGCATGCTGGGTGTCGCGGCGCACATAGGGGTCTATCCCCTCGGTCGGCACGCGCTCGAAAGCCTCGTCCCAGTCGATGGAATTGTCGCGGCCGGCCTCCCATGGGTGGAGGATCGCCACCAGCCCCTCCCCGTCCGGATCGCGCATCTCGTAGAACCAGCTGTGCCAGCGGTCGATCAGCGGCAGCAGCGCCCGCGCCCGGCGCGCTGCCTCCGCCTTGTCGGTCGCGCGATCATAAAGCCGCCGCACCGCGAAGCCGGCAACGGGCGGCTGGGTGATGCCGGAGGTCGGGGTCGGCCGGCCGGTAGCCCAGACGTCGGGGCCGGGAAAATAGCCGTCCGAATACACGTGGAAGACGATGTGCGGCACCATGCCGTCCGGCCATTGATGCGCGAACAGCGTCTCGATCTCCGTCCAGGCGCGCCCCTCGTCATAGCGCGACTGCCCCAGCGCGGTGAGACAGGAATCCCAGTTCCACTGGAAGGGATAGAGCCCCTTGGTGGGCACGGTGTAGCTGCCGCGATCGTTCTCGCGGAGCACTTCCAGCGCATGGTCGCGCAATTGGGTCGTGGTGGTCATGTCTGTCGTTCCTGCGGGGTTCAGGCGGGCGAGGCCATGGAAGAGGCCGGCCCCCAGGGCACGGCCCGGGATGAGTCCGGGTCGAACCAGCGGATGCGGTCGGATTTGGGCACAAGGCTCAACTCGTCGCCGGGCGCGAGCTGGATGTCGCTGTCGAGCACGGCGCGGAACAGCCCGCCCGCGACCTCGGTGGTCACCAGCGTGTGCGCGCCCAAGGGCTCCACCACCCTTGCGACGGCCTTGAGCCCGCCGGGGCCGACGGTGACGTCCTCGGGGCGGATGGCGAAATCGAGCCGCTCCCCGCCCGCCGATGGCCCCTCGATTTCGAGCCCGGCGACGCGATAGCGGCCCGAAGCGGCGCGCGTCGCGGCAATGAAGTTCATCGGCGGGTTACCGATGAAGCTGCCGACGAAGCGGGCGGCGGGATTGCGATAGACCTCCACCGGCGTATCGGCCTGCACGATCCGCCCGCCATTCATCACCGAAATCCGGTCGGCGAGCGACATCGCCTCGACCTGGTCGTGCGTCACATAGATGGTGGTGGTCTTGGAGCCGGCCAGCACGCCCTTCAGTTCGGCGCGCATCTCGAGCCGCAGCAGCGCGTCGAGATTGGAGAGCGGCTCGTCCATCAGGATCACGTCCGGCTCCATGGCGAGGGCACGGGCCACCGCCACGCGCTGGCGTTGGCCGCCCGATAGCTGGCCGGAATAGCGCTTCAGCAGCTGCTCGATATGCATCAGCTCGGCGGTGCGCGTGACGCGCCGGTCCACCTCGGCCTGCGGCAGCTTCTTCATTCTCAGCCCGAAGGCGATGTTCTCGAATACCGTCAGGTGCGGAAACACGGCATAGTTCTGGAACACCATGGCGATGCCGCGCTCGCGCGGGGGCAGCTTGTCCACGCGCCGGTCACCGATCCACACCTCGCCCTGGCTCGGGGTTTCGAGCCCGGCGATGATGCGCAGCAGCGTGGTCTTGCCGCAGCCCGAGGCGCCGAGCAGCACCATGAATTCCTGGTCGGAGATGGTGAGGTCGATCGAGTGCAGGGCCTGGAACGACCCGAAGCTCTTGGCAACGTTCTTGACGACGATCTGGGCCATGGTCTGGGCTCCTGTCTTGGCTGCTGTGCTTGCGAAAGCCTCAGCGGTTGGCGATGCCCCACATCGCGAAGAGGTACTTGCGGACGGCGAAGATGAAGATCAGTGCCGGCACCACCAGCGCCGCCCCGCCGGCAAAGCGCAGATGCAGCGGCGAGACGTTGAGGCTCTGCAGCAGGAACGCCGTCAGCGTGCGGTTCTGCACCGTCAGCACCGAGGCGGCGAACACCTCGTTCCAGCTGATGGTGAAGGCGAAGATGGCCGAGGCGGTAATACCCGGCAGCACCAGCGGCAGCACGACCTTGGCGAAGGCCTGGATGCGGTTGCAGCCCAGCGTCCACGCCGCCTCCTCGAGTTCGAGCGGAATGCCGGAAAAGATCGAGAAGGTGATCAGCACCGAGAACGGAATGGCGAGCGTCGTATGCACCAGCGCCAGCCCCAGCGGGCTGTCGTCCAGCCCCACCCGCAGGAACATCACCGCGATCGGCAGCGCGAGCAGCGGCAGCGGGAAGGCGCGCGTGAGCATCACCAGCAGCCGGAAGGCCGACTTGCCGGGGAAATCGAACCGGCTCAGCGCATAGCCGGCCGGCGCCCCGATGGCGATCGACAGTACCATGGTCAGTACCGCGACGACGATGGAGTTCCACAGCGCCGCGCCCACCCCGGCAAAGCTCGCAAAGAAGGCGAGCGAACCGAGATCGAAGGACGGGATCGCCGTCTTCGGAAAGCCGCTCACCTCGGCGGGCGAACTCAGCGTGTTCACCAGCAGCAGGTAGATCGGCACCAGCACCCAGGCGCACAGCAACACCACGCCTGCCCAGAACAGGAAGCGGCCGGCCGCCGTGACTTCGGAAACGCCGCGCGGCACGTCGTTGGCGGTCACGTTGCTCATATCGTGGCTCCCTTCGGCGTCCGGAGCACCCTGAGGAACACCAGGGTGGAGGCGATGGAAATGGCAAGGATCACCAGCGCGTAGGCCGCGGCGACATTGGCGTCACGCAGGGTGAACTGCCAGTTGTAGGTTTCGCCTACCAGCACCGGCAGCGTCGTGCCGCCGAGGGCAACGACGACCGCGAACACCTCGAAGGCGGCAATGGTTCGGAGGATCAGCGCGGTCTGCAGGCTCGGCCGCAGCATGGGCAGCGTCACCTTCACGAAGCGCTTCCAGGGCCCTGCCCCGAACACTTCCGCCGCCTCGTAGTACTCCTTGGGGATCAGCCCCATGCCGGAGACGATGATGACCATCATGATCGCCGTGGCGCGCCACAGTTCGGCGAGGATCACCGCAACGAAGATCACCCAGAGGTTCTGGTAGCTGAGAAACAGCATCGGCCGCTCGATGACGCCGAGCCCGACCAGCATGGAATTGAGAAAGCCCGACTGCTCGAAGATGGCGAGCCAGATGATGCCGGCCGCCAGGTCGGAGAGCCCGAGCGGGATGGTGAAGATGTAGAGGATGGTGTTGCGGCCGGTTTTCAGCTTGGCAACGATCGAGGCCATGCTGAGCGCCATCACCAGTTGCAGCGGCACCACGATGGCGGCGAGCAGCACCGTGTTCCAGAAGGTCGGCCAGAACTTCCAGTGGTTCGCCATGGTCGCGAAGTGCTGCGTCGTGAAGCCGCCTTCGGTGGTGAAGGCCAGCAGCGCGATCTGCACGAACGGGTAGATGAAGAACACGGCGAGGAACAGCGTCGCCGGCAGCAGCAGCAGATAGGGGATGGCCTTGCTGTTCATGTCACTCTCGCCTCGGGAGTTGCGGGCCGGAGCCGGGGGTCGTCCGGAGCCGAATGGCCCCGGACGACAGGCGCGGGAGGAGCGCGTTCAGAAGCCGCTCAGTTCACCGGGCACGGGCCGTCGGAGGGCTCGTCGGGGATCCAGCACGGCGCGTTGGCGGTGACCATCAGGTTGCGCAGCGTCTCGGCCTGCTGGTCGAGCACCTGCCGCACATCCTGATTGGCAAGCACGATGCGCTCGAAGGTGTCGATATAGACCTGGTTGAACTGGCCGCCGAGTTCGCCCAGCCCCACCGGCAGGAGGGCCGGCAGTGCGTCGGGCGCGCTGGTCATCGCCGTTACCGCGGGGCCGAGGGCCCGGGCGGAGTTGGAAAGGTCCGCGGGCAGTTCCGCATCGGTCACCGGGAAGAAGTTCGTCGCGAGCAGCGTCGCCACCTGCTGCTCGGGCTGCAGCATGTAGCTGATCAGGCGCTTCGAGGCCTCGACATCCGGCGCCCAGCTCGGCACCACGATACCGGCCAGCACCGGCATGAAGGCACGCCCTTCCGGACCGGCCGGGGCCGGGAAGGCCACGAAATCGTCCGGACGCTGGTTGAAGGCCTCGCCGAGCCGCGCAATGTGGTCGAAGGCGATCCACACGTCGCCGTTCAGCAGCGGCTCCTGCATGAAGTCGTAATTGGTGGAAGCCGGGTTGGTGTACTGCCAGAGTTCCTTGAACTTCTCCCAGGCCCCGGCCGCCGCTTCCGAACGGAACTCGGTGACGGTCGAGCCGGTATAGGCGGGGAGCAGGAAGCCCTGGAAGAACCGGTGCTTCAGCCCGCGCGGCCCGCCGGGGAAGCCGAAGCGCGGCGACCCGCTGGCCTCGGCGGTCGCGCGCGTCCACTCGATCAACTGATCATAGGTGAGCGCGTTGAGGTCCGCACCCTCGGGCAGGTACTCCAGCGCCTGGCGGTTGGCGGCCATCACGTAGGTCGCCTGCATCCAGGGCAGGTATTTCTGCTCGTCGGTGCCGAGGCGGCCGAGCTCCATGAAGGCCGGGCTCGGCGTTACGCCGCTGGTGTCGACGTCGGAGAGATCGATCCAGTAGTCGGGGAAATTCGAGAGATCGCCATGCAGCCCGCCGACGAGGCCGATCGAGCCGGAACCGGTCTGCGCCTCGGCGTCGATGCGGGTGATGAACGGCCCCGGATCCTGCGGCTGGAAGTCGACGCCGCCTTCAAAGCCCGCCAGCACCTGCTCGCGCATCTTCTGGGTCTCCTCGACCGGCACCGCCTGGTTCGACCAGAACAGGACCTGGGCCTGTGCGCCGCCGGCACCAAGGGCCAGCAGCATGGCGGCCCCTGCGGCCGCCGTGAGTGCGTGTTTCATAGTCTACCTCCCTGTTGAATGACTGGATTGCAGGCTCGTCGGCGCCGGGCCATGGCTGGCCCTCAGCACCAGTTCGGGCGCGATCAGGCGGGTCGGCGGCTCGGCCGGCTGCTTTTCGATGAGATCGATGAGCATGCCGGCCGCGAGCCGCGCCGAATCCCGCGTGCGCGCTTCGAATGTCGTGAGGCCGGGCGGGGCATAGGCCGCCGCGTTGATGTTGTCGAAGCCCACCACCGAGAGATCGCGCGGAATGGAGAGCCCTGCCCGCGCCGCCTCCTCCATGATGGTGAGCGCCAGTTCGTCGAAGAGCCCGAGGATCGCCGTGGGGCGCCGCTCGGCATGCAGCAGGCTGTTGACGGCCGCGACCGTCGCGCCGCGATCGAAGCGCGGAGCGGCCGCGACATCGAGCGTGACCGTCGGGTCGCCCCGCTTTGCCATCGCCTCGCGCAGCCCGCGCTCGCGCATATGGCGGAAGGTCATGGCGTCGGTGATGCTGACCAGCCCGAAATGCCGGTGCCCCAGCCCGTAGAGCAGGTCGAAGGCCTGGGCGAAGGCGGTGACGCTGTCGGCATCGAGCCAGGCATAGGGCGCCGGCGGCTCCATCAGCCTGCCATGCGCGACGAAGGGGAAGTTGCGCTGCAGCAGATAGTGCAGCCGCTCGTCGGTCTCGCCGATCCGCTGCACCACGACGCCGTCGGCCCGCCCGGACTCGACGACGTGCCGCAGCACCGCGAGTTCGCTCTGGCCCTTCTGCGCCGTGGCAATGAAGAGATCGTAGCCGCGCTCCACCAGTCCCTCGCCCAGCCCGCTGAGGAACTCGCCGAGATAGGCGTCGATGAAGTTCGGCCCACGGATCGGCATGATGAAGCCGACGAAGCCCGAACGGCCCGAGGCCAGCTGCCGCGCCGCGAGATTGGGAACATAGCCGTGCAGCCGGGCAGCTTCCGCGACCCGCTCGCGGGTCTTCTTGGCAATGGCGGGATCGTCGGCGAGGGCCCGCGAGACGGTCGCGACCGACACGCCCAGCCTCTTCGCCAGTTCCCTGAGCGTCATTGCCGGCACGACAAGCTCCTCCCAAAGCGTGGGAGAAGTTTTAAGCGGTTAAACAAGAATTGTAAACGCTTTAAATCGACAAGGACGCCTCGTTGCGACTCTCTAGAGGTGAGGAACTTACGTCAGGGGAACGAGCGGCGCAGATCGTCAGGGGGGCGTGCCGAGCAAAGGCAAGACGTCCCCCAACGGAGCGCACCTGCGCGCCCCAGCCCCTCGATGCCCAGCCGGTCCACAGCCCAGAGCAAAACCCTCAGCCGTTCCAGCGCATGTTCATGAACACCCCGCACCGCGCCAGCTCCTCGAGCATCTGCGCGAGGCGCTTGGCCCGTGTCTCCGGCCGTTTCGCCCGCCCGATCCAGCCGAGATAATCGTTGCGCTGATAGGCCGGCCGCGCCGCATAGGCCGCATCCAGCCCCTGCCGCGACAGGGCGTCGGCCACATCCTCAGGCATCTCGTGCTGCGCCCGCGTCAGCCGGCTGCCATCCGTGCTCATCCGCTGTTCTCCCGCTTCTGGTGCGCAGGATTGTGCCCCACGCGCTACGGCGCTCCGTGGCGCCCACAGCCGATCATCTAGAGTGAACAAAAGCAGAACATTGGCGGTGGATCAAGCTCTCACCGCGCCGCACCGCCCGCCATCAGCGCGGCGCGATATAGCAGCCGCCGCCGTCGGCCTTGATCGCGGCGCAGGTGGCGTTGGCCCGCTCCGTCGAGGGCATGGCGACGCGCACGACATGCACGCCGTCCACCACTACGATCTCCGGTTCCACCCCGACGAGGATCGAGCCCCAGCGCCGCTCCATATAGCCGCGCGAGCGCTCGGCTGCCGCCGCATCGCCGAGCCGCGAGAGGACGAGGTGCACCGGTCCGTCGGCGGCGACCACCGGCGTCCCCACCAGTTCCTCGGCCGTCAGCGCCACGGCGATCGGCTCGCCGCGATTGATGCCGAAGCGGCTGAGCTCGTCGGCCGAGAACACATACATGTCGTCCGGCGGCGTGCGCAGCATGCGCGAGATCACCGGCTGCTGCACGCCGTATTCCTCCAGCGCGTCGAGCACGTCGCCTAGCGTCGCCTGCGCGCTGATGAGGTCGAGCACTTCCGTCGAAATCTGGTGCACGCCCAGTTCGCCCTCGGCCTGCCGGTTCTCCCCGGCGAGGAACATGTAGGCGCAGGCCGAATAGCAGCCGAGCCCCGCCGGCACATAGGTCTTGAGCCCGCGTTCCCGGATCTCGCGCGCCATCTCGAGCGCCGTGTCCACCATGCCGCCCGGGCTGTTCAGCACCACGATCCGTGCATCGGGCCGCGCTTCCAGCGCCTGCGCGAACTCCGCCGCGGTATCGAGCGTGATCTCGGCATTGAGCGCGATGATGCGACCATCGCCGGCCGGCAGGTTGAAGGCGGCCGGTCCGCGCTCCGGCGGCTCGGCGGCGGCTTTCCGCCGCTCCTCTTCGTCAGGCGTGCGCTGGGCGAGTGGCGCGAGCGTCGAGCCGATCCAGGCCGCGGCGATCGGCCCCTCCTCGGCATATTCCTCGCCCCAGGCGAGCGAATAGCCGATGGCCTCCTCGCCGACATCGAGGAACAGGGTGTAGAACGAATACCCCCCGATCATCCCGCCGATCAGGAACCGCGTCGCGGTGAACTCCTGAAAGCTTACGCTGCGCTCGTCGTCGGGCACCACCATCAACGCGAACAGTTCGGAAAAGCTCACCTCGCCCAGCGGCGTGAACATCGTCACCAGCGACAATTGCCGGTCGACGCTGACATAGGCCGTCCCCGCCTCCGAGCGCTGCCGCTCGGTCAGCAGCCGGGCGGGAATGGACAGGCTGGAATGCGCCGCGTGATCGTTGATCCACTGCATGCCGAACGCCGCATGCGCCTCGGCGGCAAGTTCGCCCAGCAACTGGCGCTGCTCATGGTCGAGCACCCCGTCGACCGGCAGCCCCTGCCCCGTCTGGAAGGCGGTGAGTGCGGCAAAGGTCCCTTCGCCGAAATCGCCATCGGCCGGGCGCTGCAGCAGGCCGACCAGAATCAGGTCCGATTGGGTGGCGCTGCGCTCTTCGGGGGGCAGTGCCTCGAACCAGCTCCGGCTGTCCCCCAGGGCCGCCTGTGCCGCCGATACCGGCAGGAGGAGCCACAGCACGAACATCAGGAACCGGATCATGCCACGCACCACCACAAACAGCGACGCGCATTCTGGCAGGTCCGGCGCCGACCGACAATTGCCGGCGCGCGCCAGTCCTCAGATGGAATAGCCCACGGCCCAGTCGAACAGCATGGCGTGCAGCTGCTCGGCCATCTGCACCGGCTCGTGCAGCGCCCCGTGCAGCGTCACATCCGCGGCCAGCGGCGGCTCGTAAGGGCTGGAAATGCCGGTGAAGTTCTTGATCTCGCCGCGGCGGGCCTTCGCATAGAGCCCCTTGGGGTCGCGCGCCTCGCACACCTCCAGCGGCGTGTTCACATGCACCTCGGTGAACGGGATGTCCCCGGCAATCTCGCGGGCGAGCCGCCGCTCGTTGCGGAACGGCGAGATGAACGAGACCAGCACGATCAGCCCCGCATCCGCCATCAGCCGGGCGACCTCGGCGACGCGACGGATGTTCTCCACCCGGTCCTCGTCTGTGAAGCCGAGATCCTTGTTGAGCCCGTGCCGCACATTGTCGCCGTCGAGGATATAGGCGTGCCGCCCCTCGGCGCTCAGCCGCTTCTCCATGAGGTTGGCGACCGTCGACTTGCCCGAACCGGAGAGGCCCGTGAACCAAACGATGTGCGGCGACTGCCCCATCAGTTCGGCGCGCACCTTCCGGTTCACGTCGAAGCTCTGGTAGCTGAGGTTTTGCGCCCGCCTGAGGCCGAAGGAGATCACGCCCGCCCCAACCGTGGCATTGCTCAGCCGGTCGATGAGGATGAAGCTGCCGCCCGCCGGATTGTCGCCATAGGCGTCGAACGCAATCGGCCGGTCGGTGGCGATCGTCACCGTCCCCACCTCGTTCATCTCCAGCGTCTTGGCCGCCGATTCCTCGAGCGTGTTGACATTGGTGCGGAACTTCAGCGCCGTGATCGAGGCTGGCACCACTTGTGCCCCCGCCTTGATGAGATAGGAGCGGCCGGGCAGCGCCGGCTCTTCCGCCATCCACACCAGCCGCGCCTGGAACTGCGTCGAAACCTCCGGCGTCTCGCCGGGATGCACCAGCACGTCGCCACGCGAGATATCGACCTCGCGGTCGAGCGTGATGGTCACCGCCTGCCCGGCAATGGCTTCGCTAAGGTCGCCGTCCATGGTGACGATGCGCGCGACCTTGGCCGGCTTGCGCGAGGCCGCGACCAGCAGGTCGTCGCCGACCTTCACGCTGCCCGAGGCAATGGTGCCGGAGAAGCCGCGGAAGTCGAGGTTGGGGCGGTTCACCCACTGCACCGGGAACCGCAGCGGCCTCTGCGTCCGGTCGGTAGCGACCTCGATGCTCTCGAGATAGGGCACGAGTTGCGGGCCGGTGTACCACGGCATCTGCGCGCTGGGCGTCAGCATGTTGTCGCCGCGCAGGGCCGAGACGGGGATCGCGGCGAGGGTCTCGAACCCGAGGTCCTTGGCGAAGGCGCGGTACTCGGCTTCGATGGCGTTGAACGTCTCGGCGTCGTAGCCGACCAGGTCGATCTTGTTGACCGCCAGCACCACGTGCTTCACCCCGATCAGGCTAAGGATGAAACTGTGGCGGCGCGTCTGGGTCAGTACGCCCTTCCGCGCATCGATCAGCACGATGGCGAGGTCGGCGTTGCTCGCACCCGTCGCCATGTTGCGGGTGTACTGCTCGTGGCCGGGGGTGTCGGCGACGATGAACTTGCGCTTGTCGGTCGAAAAGAACCGGTAGGCGACGTCGATGGTGATGCCCTGCTCCCGCTCGGCGGCGAGCCCGTCGACCAGCAGCGAGAAATCGATGCCCTCGTCGCCAACGTGGCGGTTGCGGCTTTCCTTGCGCAGCGAGGCGAGCTGGTCATCGAGGATGAGCTGGCTGTCGTAGAGCAGCCGACCGATCAGCGTCGACTTGCCGTCATCGACCGAACCACAGGTGAGGAAGCGCAGCAGGCTCTTGCCGGTCTGTTCGGCAAGCCAGAGATCAAGACCGGCACTGGAACTCATAGGGGCAGTCGCAATTGCCGTGGACATCGTTACTTTCCCGCTCCCGGCCGTTGCGCTGCAACCCTCTCCCGCGAGGGGAGAGGGAAGACTGTTGCATCATCCAGCCCCACGCATCCCCTCTCCCCTTGAGGGAGAGGGGTGCCCGAAGGGCGGGGTGAGGGGCAGTTCAGCCGAAACGTCGCCATCAGAAGTACCCCTCCTGCTTCTTCTTCTCCATCGAGCCGACGCTGTCGGAATCGATGAGGCGGCCTTCGCGCTCGGAGGTGCGGGAGGCCTGCATTTCCATGATGATCGAGGGCAGATCCGCCGCGTCCGAACGGATGCCGCCCGACAGCGGATAGCAGCCCAGCGTGCGGAAGCGGATCATCTCCTCGCGCACCGTCTCGCCCGGATTGAAGCGGAAGCGCTCGTCATCGACCATGATCAGCGTGCCGGAGCGCTCGACCACGGGCCGGCGACGGGCGAAGTAGAGTTCGGGGATCGGGATGTTCTCGGCGTAGATGTAGGTCCACACGTCGAGCTCGGTCCAGTTCGAGATCGGGAACACGCGCATGCTCTCGCCGGGCGCCAGCCGGGTGTTGAAGATGCGCCAGAGTTCCGGCCGCTGGTTCTTGGGGTCCCAGGCGTGCTGCGCGTTCCGGTGCGAGAAGATGCGCTCCTTGGCGCGGCTCTTCTCCTCGTCGCGGCGCGCCCCACCGATGGCGGCGTCGTAGCGGCCGGCATTCAGCGCCTGGCGCAGCGCCTGCGTCTTCATGATGTCGGTGTGGACGGCCGAGCCGTGGTCGAAGGGGTTGAT
>VFQR01000464.1_pt1 | contig 56522 bp, 55 predicted proteins | sample 3512321 | NCBI WGS metagenome assembly VFQR01 (sample SAMN10412374, study PRJNA504923) | tailings metagenome | isolation source: Relicate 3 Philex TSF1 revegetated site | place: Philippines: Tuba, Benguet | collected 2017-08-29 | reverse complement strand
GCTCCCGACCGGCCTGCGCGGCTGGCTCATGACTTTCCGCGAAAGCTACTTCGAGATGTGGCCGGAAAACGAACGCGAGCAGATCGTTTCCGAACTGGAAACGCTGCTCGCGCCTTCGCTTCGTGACCGGGCGGGGAACTGGACCGCAGACTATGTTCGGTTGCGCGTCGCCGCCCGTCTGATCTAGTTCACTTCAGCTCTTGCCGCCGGAACGGATGCAGGCCGCAATCTTCGCGGCTGCATTCTTGCGCTGCTCTTCACTCGCGGTCGGCCAGTTCTTGCCGAGGCCGTGCTTGTTGTTGCAAAGCGCCTGGAGGTTGTGGTCCTGCGCCATCGCAGGCGAAACGGATACGGCAAGGCTGAACGTCATGGCGAGACAAACTGCGGTCAACAACAACTTCATGGGTAGTCCCCTTATCGGTAAAGAAGTCTGGCAACCTTGGAATTCTGACACGGCCCTTTCGCCGCCTCAATCTCCATGTTAACGACCGTGCATCGATTTGAAACGGCGGCACCAGATTCTTCCGCAAGCGGCGGCGGCTTTTCCGAATGATCCGAAACTTTCACCGTTTGATTGCGGCGGGCATCCTCACCGCGGCCTTCGCTGCCGGTTCCGCGCTCGGACAGTTTCAGCCGCCGCGTCCTCCTGCCGACGTGCAGCAGGCGCCGCTTCCGCCGCCGCCCCAGCAGAAACAGCCGCCGCAGCAACAGCCGCAAGCGCCGCAGAAGGGGCCGCAGCTGCCTCCGGAACTGACGCGTCCTGCCGAAAAGCAGGACAAACAGGAAAAGCAGGACAAGAAAGCGGCTCCCGCGAAAACCAAGGCCAAGGCGAAGCAGAAGGACGGCAAGGAACTGCCGCCGCCGACCACGACGCCGGAGACGCTCACGCAGACGCCGGAAGGCGAGCGCATTGTCAATCCGACGGCCACTTTCTCGGGCCTCGACAAGATTTCCGGCCGCATCATCCGCTTCGATGTCGCGCTGAACGAAACGGTTCAGTTCGGCGCGCTGCAGGTGACGCCGCGCGCCTGCTACACGCGGCCCGCGACCGAGACGCAGAACACGACCGCGTTTGTGGAAGTCGACGAGATCACGCTCAAGTCCGAGATCCGCCGCATCTTTTCGGGATGGATGTTTGCGAACTCGCCCGGCCTGAATGCCGTCGAGCATCCGATCTATGACGTCTGGCTGATCGACTGCAAAACCACGCCGCCGTCGACCACACCGTCCGACGGCCAGCAGTAAAACTGCGCGTTTCCGGCAACGGCTTTGGCAAGCAGGTTCTGGTACTCCACCCGCGAGATTTCGACAGCGCCAAGGCTGCTCAGGTGCGCGGTGATGAACTGTGCGTCGAGCAGTTTGAATCCGCCGGTCTTCAGCCGCGCCACGAGATGCGCTAGCGCCACCTTCGAAGCATCGCGCTCGAAGTGGAACATGCTCTCGCCGAAGAAAGCTGCGCCGATCTTGACGCCATAGAGCCCGCCGACCAGCCGGCCGTCGCGCCACGCTTCGACCGTGTGGCATTGGCGGCGGTCGAAGAGGGCGCGGTAAAGTCTGCGGATGCGGCGGTTGATCCAGGTTGAATCGCGTCCCGCGGCGGGCGCGGCGCAGGCATCGATGACCGCGTCGAAATCCCGGTCGACGTGCACCTCGAACTTATTGGAACGGATCGTGCGCGCGAGCCGCTTTGAAATGCGCAGGCCGTCGAGCGGAATGATGCCGCGTGCTTCCGGTTCGACCCAGAACAGCGACGGATCGTCGGCGCTCTCCGCCATCGGAAAGATGCCGACCGAATAAGCCTTGATCAGCACTTCCGGCGTGATCTCGACGCGATGTTCGTCGTGGCGGGTCATGGGTTCTGGAATTCTGTCGCCCCGGGCGATTGCATGAGGGGTGGAGGCGATGCAATCATGAGACCTTTGATTGGAGCATATTATGGCGGACAAAACGAAGTTTCACGAGATTGTCAGAAAAGTTCAGCTTGGAAAACTCACGGATAAGGAAATCAAGGAATGTTTCGTCGCCGAGCCTGACCCTGCGAATCCTTTTGGATTCAGGATCGGATTCAATGCAAACGCTGTCGATATTTCCAAGGTCGAGAACGCCGGGTCGCTTGCCGAGCCGCTGATGCGCGATATCCGCAATGCGCATGAGAGCCGTTCGCGCGGTACGTCCAGCGCGAAAGCGGACCGGAAAGCCGGCCGTCAGTTGCCGATCATTGCCGAAGGCGATTCATGGTTCGACCTGCCGGAGGGCATCTATCCGCAAACCATGATTGATATACTTCATGAAGGCGGCAACTACAGCTTTCTGAATCTCGCGCGCTGGGGAGATACGCTGGACGGAATTCTGGATGCCGGGGAGTTCTGGCGCTATTTTAAGATACCGGCTTCGCCCGTCGCTGATACTCTCGTCTTCTCCGCAGGCGGCAACGACATGATCGGGGGCGGCAGATTGCAGGAGTTTCTAAAACAGTATGACCACGAGCATTCCTCTGCATCGCACGCGGCGTGGTACATACTGCCTTCCTTCCTGAAAAATCTCGACGATGTCCGGGCGAAGTACGAGTCCGTGATTCAAACCATGATCGAGAAGAACGAGAACGCCGTCGTCGTGGGCCACGGCTATGATTACGTGGTGCCGCAGCCGGAAGGACCATGGGTCGGCGGTCCGATGATGCAATGCGGGCTCGACCCCGTTTACAAAGCGCCGCTGTGCCGCGCGATCGTAAAAATCATGGTCGACGAGTGGAATACGCGTCTGCGGTCGCTGCAGGCGAAATACTCGAACCACTTTGTGTATGTCGACGTGCGCAATACGATGAAAGAAAACGAGTGGTATGACGAGCTGCACGCACGGCAGAGCGGCGCAAAAAAGCTCGCTACAAAGCTGTCCAAAGCGATCGACAGCCTGCCCACGACCCGGCAAGTCATCATGAGCAGCCGAGACGGGAGAGGCGCAGCCGGGGTGGCGTAGCCGCCGTCCTACGTCTTCTCCGCGAGGAAGCGTTCGAGCCAGTGGATGTCGTAGTCGCCGTTCTGGATGTCGGCGTTGCGGACCAGCGTGCGGAACAGCGGCAGCGTGGTCTTCACGCCGTCGACCACGAATTCGTCGATCGCGCGCTTGAGCCGCATCATGCATTCGTTCCGGGTCTTGCCGTGCACGATCAGCTTGCCGATCAGCGAGTCGTAGTGCGGCGGGATGCGATAGCCGCCATAGACGGCGGAGTCGACACGCACGCCGAGACCGCCCGGCGCGAAGTAGTATTTGATGTTGCCGGGCGAGGGCGCGAACGTCAGCGGGTCTTCGGCGTTCACGCGGCATTCGATGGCGTGGCCGTTGAACTGCACGTCTTCCTGCTTGATCGAAAGCGAAGCGCCGGACGCGATGCGGATCTGCTCGCTCACGAGATCGAGACCGGTGATCATCTCGGTCACCGGATGCTCGACCTGAATGCGCGTGTTCATTTCGATGAAGAAGAACTCGCCGTTTTCATACAGGAACTCGATGGTGCCGGCGCCGGAATACTGCAGCTCGCGCATCGCCTTGGCGCAGACTTCGCCGATCTGCGAACGCATCTCGAAGTTGAGCGCAGGCGAGGGGCTTTCCTCGAAGACCTTCTGGTGGCGGCGCTGCAGCGAGCAGTCGCGCTCGCCGAGATGGATCGCGTTGCCCTTGCCGTCGCCGAAGATCTGAATCTCGATGTGCCGCGGCTTTTCGAGGTAGCGCTCGAGATAGACCGCGTCGTCGCCGAACGCCGCTTTCGCTTCCGCCCGCGCCGACGAAAGCGCTTCCGAGAGCGAGGCTTCGTCGCGGGCGACCTTCATGCCGCGTCCGCCGCCGCCGGCCGCCGCCTTCACGAGCAGCGGAAAACCGATCTCCTTGCCGACGCGCATGGCTTCTTCATAGGAAGAGACGCCGCCTTCGGAACCGGGCACGACCGGAATGCCGAGGCGCTTCGCGGTGCGCTTCGCCTCGATCTTGTCGCCCATGATGCGAATATGTTCGGCCTTGGGGCCGATGAAGCCGATGCCGTGCTCGGCGAGAATTTCCGCGAAGCGCGCGTTCTCGGAAAGAAATCCGTAGCCGGGATGCACCGCGTCGGCGCCGGTGATTTCGCAGGCCGCGAGCAGCGAAGGAATGTTGAGGTAGCTCTCGCGTGCGGGCGGCGGCCCGATGCAGACGCTTTCGTCCGCGAGCTTCACATGCATCGCTTCGGAGTCGGCGGTGGAGTGCACGGCGACCGTGGCGATGCCGAGCTCCTTGCACGCACGCAGCACGCGCAGCGCAATCTCGCCGCGGTTTGCAATCAGGACCTTATCGAACATTGCGCGTCCTGCTCACTCGACGATGACGAGAGGCTGGCCGAATTCGACCGGCTGGCCGTCTTCGACCAGAACGTGTGTGACCTTGCCGGACTTCGTCGCCGGAATTGCGTTCATGGTCTTCATCGCCTCGACGATGAGGAGCGTCTGGCCGACCTTCACAGTGTCGCCGACATCCACGAAGACACGCGCCCCCGGCTCGGGCGAACGATAGGCGGTGCCGACCATCGGCGACGTGACCGCGCCGGGATGGTTGTTGAAATTGACTTCGCTCGCTTCGACCGCGGCGGCACGCGGCGCGGCAGGGGCGGCCGGTGCGGCCATCGCAGGTGCTGCGATGGCGGTCGCGCCGCGCGACACGCGAACGCGCTGCGCGCCGTTCTGCACTTCGATTTCGGTCAGGCCGGTTTCATTGAGCAGTTCCGCGAGATTGCGGACGAGCGAGGGATCGACCTGAATTTTTTTGCCAAACATTTCTGTATCCGTTTCTTCACGCTTTGATCGCGTTCGCGAGTCCGTCGATGGCGAGTTCGTAGCCTTTGGGCCCGAAGCCGCAGATGACACCGCGCGCGACCGGCGACACGTAGGAGTGATGCCGGAATTCTTCGCGCGCGAAAATATTCGAGAGGTGCACCTCGATCACCGGGATGCCGATCGCGCGGACCGCGTCGTGCAGCGCGACCGAGGTGTGCGTATAGGCGCCCGGATTGATGACGACGCCGGCGGCTTTGTCCCGCGCCTCATGCAGCCAGTCCACGAGTTCGCCTTCGTGGTTGCTCTGGCGGAACACGATGCCGTGGCCGCTTCGTTTCGCGGCTTCGGCGCAGAGCGCTTCGATGTCGGCGAGCGTGGTCGAGCCGTAGACGGCCGTTTCCCGGCTGCCGAGCAGGTTCAGGTTCGGCCCGTTCAGGACGTAGACGGTCGCCATCGGTCTCTCTTACCGCTTTGGGGTCGGAAAAGGTTTGCCGACGCGACGTAAGTCGGCGCGGCGCGGTTTGTTATAGAGAGGGCGGGCGGCGAGGGAAAGTCTAGGCCAAACCTTTGATTAATATCAGCAATCGAGCTTGCCGCACTTGCGGACCTGGGCAATCCCAACCGCGAGCCGGTCATGCGGCAGCGCACCCGGAATCAGCTGGTCGCCGAGGACGTAACTGGGCGTACCGGAGATCGCGAGCGCTTTCGCGAGTTCCTGCACTTCATGCAGCGTCGCGTCGACTTCCGGATTGCCGATATCCTTCTTGATGCGCTCGACATCGAGGCCTGCCTTCTGCGCGGCGGCGATCGCCTGTGCGGCATTCGCCTCGCCTTTGACGCTCATGAGCGCACGGTGGAAAGCCCAGTACTTCGAAGGATCCTGCATGCGCACGGCGATCGCGACGCGTGCCGCTTCCACCGAGCCCTCGCTCAGGATCGGCAGCTCCTTCAGCACGACCCGCAGGTTCGGATCGGACTTCAGCAGTTCGGCGATGTCGTTGACCGCGCGTTTGCAGTAGCCGCAGTTGTAGTCGAAGAACTCGACCAGCGTGACGTTGCCCTTCGGATTGCCGAGTACGATGTCGCGCTTCGACTCGTAGATATCCTTCTTGCGGCTCTCGAGCGCCTTGGTGCGTGCCGAGGTCTCCGCCATCTCCTGCTTCTTGCGAAGCTCCATGATGGCTTCCTGGATGATCTCGGGGTTCTTCAGCAGGTATTCGCGGACGATCTTCTCGATGTCTTCGCGGCTCTGCTGTGCGAGCGAGGTGCCTGCGCCGGCAACGATCATGACCGCTGCGGCGGCAATCGCAGAAAACCGGTTGGTGAAAGAAACGATCGACATAAGAAATGGCTCCTGCGATTGCGCGGTGTCAGCGCTGGCTGATTTTCGGAATTTCGAATTTTAGAATGTCGTCCGCGCGCAGCCAGCCGGGCGTGCCGACCTTGAACGAGCGCTGGGCGCGGGTAGCGAGGGTCTTCGCCGCACGGAAGTCGCCGTCGTTGAAGGCGGCATAGGCGGCGGAAAGATTGGCGTTGGCGCGGTCGCCGGTGATCTCGTAGGCGCGGGCCAGCGAGCGGTGCGCGAAGGCGACGTTCGGCTCGCTCTGCAGCGCGAAGCGCAGTTCGCGGATCGCTTCCTGCGCGTCGTCCTTGTTGCCGCCCTGCACGAGCGCCTGTCCCAGCAGCATGCGGATCAGCGCCGTGCCCCGCGAGAGTTCCGCGGCTTTGCGCAGCGGCGCGATGGCATCGCGCGCCCGGCCGGATTCCAGAAGCACCTGGCCCTTCAACTCGTGAAAATATGGATTGTTCGGCTGTGCCGCGATCAGCGCATCGACCTGCCGCAACGCCGCGCCGACGTTGCCCCAGCGGTAATGCGACATCGCGCGGGCATATTGCGCAGGCATCGAATTGTTGGACGGCGGGTAGCGGCGCGCCAGCGATTCCGGTTTCTCGAAGTAACCCGCGATCTTCGCGCGCATCATGTCGTGGCGATGCTGCAGCTCCGGCGAGTCCTTCTTGTTGTAGTAGGGGCTCGCCTGCGCAAGCGTTTCGAGCTGCGCGATGCGGTTGGTCGCGGTCGGGTGGGAGAGCAGGTAGGGATCGATCTGCTGCGTGATGAAGAGCTGCTGCTGCTGAAAGCGCGCGAAGGTTTCGATCATGCCGCGCGACGACTGCCCGGTCGCGTTGAGGTAGCTGACCGCGGCGCGGTCGGCGGCTTCTTCCTGTCCGCGCTGGTAGGAGAGGAGCGTACGGCGCAGCACTTCCTGCGGGCCCATGATGACGCCGGGCGCGGCTTCGCCGACGCCACGCGCGCCGGTGGCGACACCGGCACCGAGCGCGGCCGCACCGAGCACCATCGCGATGATTGCCGCAGTCTGCGCGGAAGCGAGTTGCTCGCGGATGCGTGCGAGATGGCCGCCTGCGATGTGGCCGGTTTCGTGCGCGAGCACGCCGATGATCTGGTTCGGCGTGGTCGACTCGAACAAGGCGCCGTAGTTCACGAAGATGCGGCGGCCGTCGGCGACGAAGGCGTTGAATTCGCGGCTGTTGATGATGACGACTTCGATCTTCTGTTGCGAAAGGCCGGCGGCCTTGAGCAGCGGGCGCATGTAGTCGCGCAGAAGCTCTTCGGATTCCGCGTCGCGCAGTACTGGCAGGCTGCCCTGCTGCGCGAGGGCCTGGCCCGTGTGCACGAAGAGCATGGCTGCAACCGCGGCGGCGGCAATGCCGCGCCGTGCGATTCCAAATCCTGCGGGCGCTGGCAGGGCCCGGGCCGGCCTGCTAGCAATCTCAAAAGCGTGCATCGGTGGGTTCAAAGCATTCCAATCGGGACGCCGGAATACGGGAATAGAGTCGCGGAACCGGCCGGTCAACGCCAACGGAACGCGGGAATGAGGCGATAGCGGGGCATATGCGGCAGGAACGGGAAAGCTACGCGGGAACCGGGCGGCAGGCGAAGGCGCGCAGTTTGCTGCTGCCGTCGGCGCGCAGCGACGTGCCGCCCTTCATGGTGATGGATGTCATGGAGCACGCCGCCCGCATCGAAGCCGCGGGCGGCCGCGTGATTCACATGGAGGTCGGGCAGCCTGCTGCAAACGCGCCGGCCACCGCCATTGCAGCCGCGAAAGCGGCGCTGGATGTGGGCCGGGTCGGCTATACCACCGCGCTCGGCATTCCGCCGCTTCGCAATCGCATCGCGCGCTACTACCGGGAGCAGCATGCCATCGACGTCGATCCCGCGCGGATCGTGGTCACCACGGGTTCTTCGGGCGGGTTCATCCTTTCGTTCCTGTCGTTGTTCGAGCCAGGGGACCGGGTCGCGATGGCGTCGCCCGGCTATCCGCCTTACCGCAACATCCTGCGCGCACTCGGCTGCGAACCGGTGGAGATCGAAATCTCCGAGCGCGACCGCTGGGCGATCACGCGCGAGGCGCTGCTTGCCGAGCACGCGCGCAAGCCGCTCGCCGGCGTGATCGTCGCGAGCCCCGCCAATCCGACCGGCACGATGATTCCGCCGGAGCAACTCAAGGAACTGATCGACGCCTGTACCGGCGCGGGGATCCGTTTCATCTCCGACGAGATCTATCACGGGCTTGAATACGCGCTCGAAGGCGAAACCGCGGCGAAGTTTTCCGATCAGGTTTTCGTCATCAACTCGTTCTCGAAATATTTCTGCATGACCGGATGGCGCGTGGGCTGGATGGTGGTGCCGGAGACGTTCGTGCGCTCGGTCGAGCGGCTGCAGCAGAACCTCGCGATTTCGGTGCCGACGCTTTCGCAGATCGCGGCGGAAGCTGCGTTCGACGGACGGGCGGAGATGGACGCCATCAAGCGCGGCTACGAGGAGAACCGCCGGATCCTGATCGAGGGATTGCCGAAAGCCGGGCTCGACGACTTTTTGCCCGCCGACGGCGCGTTTTATCTCTACGCAAACGTCGCGCGCTTCACGAACGACTCGCTCGCGTTTGCGAAACAGATGCTGGACGAGGCGGGCGTGGCCGCTACCTCCGGCGTCGATTTCGATACGTCGCGCGGCTCGCGCTACCTGCGTTTCTGCTATGCCGGCTCCGCGCAGGAAATGCACGAGGCGGTAGAGCGGATCGGAAACTGGCTGAAGCGCTGACTACCGTTTGCTTTCGAGTTCCCGCAGCGCGTTGCGGGCGTCTTCGTCGTCTGGATTGACTTCGAGTGCCCGGCGGTAGTCGGCGATGGCGCGCTGCGTATCGCCTTTGCTCTCGTAGACGACGCCGCGATTGTACCAGGCGTCGCGTTGGTTGCGATCCAGTTCGATGGCCCGGCTGTGGTCGGCAATCGCACGGTCGTATTCCTTCCGTCGCGCATACATCGCGCCGCGGTTGGTCCATGCCTGCGCGCTCTCGGGATTGAGGGAGAGCGCTTCATTGAAATCCCGGATCGCGTTTTCGGTGTCCTGTTTGCGCCCGAAGTGGTGTCCGCGATTCATGTAGGCAGTGGCGAGCGCCGTGCCGTTGTGTTTGCCGCTCCGGATGATCTGCGTGCAGGCGTCGGTGGCTGCATTCGGGTCACCGCCGAACGCTTCGCAGAGATCGTAATCGAGTTGCGATTGCGCGGCCGCGGACTGCGGCAACGCAAGCAACAGGACGCCGGCAACGAACAAAAACCACGGACGAAAGGTCATGGACTTTCTCCAAGCGTCGTCGCGCTAACCGGGCAGCGCCTTACAAAGCCGCAACGCGGTGCCAGCCCTTAGGGCGTGATGCCGAGCTTGCGCAATTCGGCACGGGCATCGTCGTCGCCGGGATTGACGCGCACCGCTTCGCGGAAGTCTTCGGTCGCGCGCTCCTTGTTGCCCTGCTCGAGGTAGGAGAGGCCGCGATTGTACCATGCGTCCTGATGGTCCGGCTTGATGCGGATCGCTGCGCTGTAGTCTGCAATCGCACGTGGCAGGTCGGAGATGTCCTTATACGAATTGCCGCGGTTGTTGTACGCGTTCGCGTGCTGCGGATTGTGGCGTATCGCTTCGTTGTAGTCCGCGATGGCCTTCTGGTGGTCTTTCTTGTTGCGGTAGATGTTGCCGCGATTGTAGTAGGCCGACGCATAGCGCGGGTTCAGGCGCAGCGATTCATCGTAGTCGCGGATCGCGGTATCCGGCTCTTTGATGCGATCGTAATGAATCGCGCGGTTGTAATAAGCGATGGCACGGTTCTCGGTCGTTTCGCCGTTGCCTTGAATGAGGTTGGTGCAGGCGCTGATCGCGCCTTCGGGCGAGATCCCGCCTAGGCCCTGACAGTCATCCCAGATGCGGCTGGATTGCGCATGGGATGCAGACGGCAGCACGAGAACGGACAGTAGCAGAAACACCCCTGCGAGAAGGATCTTCGGAGAGGTCCGGCCGGCGCAGTTCATGTGAAGTCTCCTGGACGAATTTGAGTCGCAATGGGTTGGGTTATGTGCCGCGCAGCCCGGCATCCGGCGTCCGCTGGGGTGCGGATGCCGATCAGGGAGTCGCTCCGAGTTTCCGAAGCTCGTCTTTCGCATCCTTGTCGTCGGGGTCGAGCTTCAGAACGTCCCTGAAATCCGCGATGGCCTGTTCGTTCCGCCCCATCTTTTTGTGCAGCAGTCCGCGGTTGAAATAGGCGTCGATGTATTTGGGATTGAACCGCAGCGCGTTCGCGTAATCCTGCAGCGCAAGGTCGCTCTTGCCCTGATCCGAATAGATGTTGCCGCGATTGTAATAGGCCATCGCGTAGTCCGGCTTGATGCGGATTGCGCTGGCGTAATCGGCGAGCGCCTTTTCGGTTTCGCCTTTGCGTTCGTAGGCGACGCCGCGGTTGTTGTAGATGTCGTGTTTCGGTTCGATGCGAAGCGCTGCGGTGTAGTCGGCGAGTGCGTCGTCGAGCCGGTTCATCTTCCGGAACGCGAGACCGCGATTGTAATAGGCGCTCGCGTATTCCGGATTGATGCGAATGGCCTGCGTGTAGTCCTGAATCTGGCTCTGCTGATCGTTCTGCAGGACGCCGCGGTTGTAGTAGAGCGTCGCCAGATCGCGCCCCTGGAAACGCCCGGAACTGATGCCGCGCGAGCAGGCATCGATCGCGGCGCGGCCATCGAGGTTTGCGCAATCGTCGAAGTCATCGGCGGCAGCGGGGTTGGGCAGGGCCGTGAGAAATACAATCGCAACGGCAAACGCGGCTTGCAGACCGGATCGGTATACGCGGATCACGACACTCCCCCGAATGACGTACTTCTAAGTCGGTAAGACTAGCATTCGGCAGGGAAAACAAAAGCGCCGCGCAAGTTGCGCGGCGCTTTCGAAGAGATCAGTCGTTGTACTTACCAGTGCCTACGCCACGGGCGATAGGGATTGTAATAATAAGGATTGTAGTAGGGCCGGGGCTGGTAATAGACCGGCGGCGGGGGCGGTGCGACATAGGTCGGCGCCGGCGGCGGGCCAAATCCGTCGAGATAAGCCTGGCTCGAGAAACCGCGCAGGCCACCCCAGACCACTTCGCACCAACCGTTGAAGCAGCGTCCGACATCGGCGTTGGAGCCGCCGCGGATCACGCCGACCGACGGGTACTGCGTGCCGGGACCGGTCCGGACGTTGAGGTCGGCGGTCACCAGCACGGGGCGGGCTTCCGCGGCGAGGGAGGCGCCGAGCACGATCATGGCTGCCGCGATTGAACTCTTCACGATGGACTTCATGCCCTGAACTCTCTTTTGCTTTTTGCCGCTGGCGCATCATACGCCGTCAGCCAACCGGAACGATACAATTTTCCGCGCGCTATGTGGCGTACGAAAGGCGTCTAGATGAACGCCAGCTAAACGAAATCGTGGGGCGGAAAGGCCGTTCGCACGGGCGCAAGCTTGGCTTCCACGCGCGAACGGCAAATCCGGAACGTCTTTATCGGTTCCACCAACCCTTTTTGGGCGACGGGTTCGTGGCCGGCGTGCCGGCCTGATCGCCGTTTTCCGATGCAAGCGGCGGGCTGTCCGTGCGCTCGTACACCGAGCCGGACGGCACGTCGTCGAAGCGCAGGGCCGGGGGAGCCTCGCGGACCGTCGAACGGCGCTTCGGCTCATCGGCGTGCGCTACCGGCTGCTCCGTTCCGAACTGCGGCGCGGTGCCCGGGTTTTCCGGCAGCGGCGGACGTGCCTCGGGCTGTTCGAGTACCGGGGCGGGGCGCGGTTCGGGTTGCGGCGTGGTGTCGATTTCGTCGAACTCGGCAGCACCCACGAGGTTTCCGTCGCTCTCCACTTCGCGGGGCTGTTCGCCATTCGGGAAACGGTCGCGGCGATTGCGGCGTCCGCCACGTCTGCCACGGCGGCGGCGCTTGCGCTCACCCTGCGCGGCGTCTCCGTTCTCGCCCGAACCCTGCGGCTCGGCTCCGTCTTCGCCTTCGGCCCGGAGACCGGCATCGGCGGAGGTTTCATCCGTGTGCGCTTCGCCTTCCGCATCTTCGGGACGTGCGGCGATATCGCGGTTCGGTTTCTCCCCGCGGTCGCGATCGCGGCCTCTGCCGCCACGGCGTCCGCGGCGCTTGCGGCGGCGTCCTTGCTGTTCGCCCGAAGCGGGCTGCTCTTCGCCTTCTTCCGTATCGGCAGGAGCGGTCTCGGCCTCGGCATCTTCCTCTTCGGTTTCTTCCTCGACGAAATCGTCGGCTTCGTCGAAGCTTTCGATCGCCATTTCCGAGCCGGGACGCGCGAGCGACGGGTTCGGAATGCCGCTCGCCGGGCCACCCTTCTCGACGACGAAGTACTGCTGCCCCGAGAGCGTGTCGTCCGACTGCACGATGATGGTCACGCCGAAGCGGCCTTCGAGATCGCGCAGATGGGCGCGCTTGTGGTTGAGAAGATAGAGCGCGGTGTCGGGCCGGGTGCGGACGATCAGGTCGTTCGCCGCCGACTTCATCAGTTGCTCTTCCAGTGCGCGCAGGAGGTGCAACGCGACCGAGGAGACCGAACGCATGTGGCCGGTGCCGCCGCAGGTCGGGCAGATCTCGGTGGAGCTTTCCAGCACGCCCTGGCGGATGCGCTGGCGCGACATTTCCATGAGGCCGAAATGCGAGATGCGGCCGACCTGAATGCGCGCACGGTCGTGCTTCAGGCAGTCCTTCATCTTGCGCTCGACCGAACGGTTGTTGCGGTTCTCCTCCATGTCGATGAAGTCGATCACGATGAGGCCAGCGAGGTCGCGCAGGCGAAGCTGACGTGCGATTTCTTCCGACGCTTCGAGGTTCGTCTTCAGCGCGGTGTCTTCGATGTTGTGCTCGCGCGTGGCGCGGCCCGAGTTCACGTCGATCGAGACGAGCGCTTCGGTCGGGTTGATGACGATGTAGCCGCCGGATTTCAGCTGCACGACCGGCGAGAACATCGCATCGAGCTGGTGTTCGACGCTGTAGCGCGAGAATACGGGGAGCGTGTCCCGGTAGGGCTTCACGTTCCTGGCGTGACTCGGCATCAGCATGCGCATGAACTCGCGGGAGTCCTTGAACGCTTCGTCGCCGGCGACGATCACTTCGTCGATGTCTTTATTGTAGAGGTCGCGGATCGCCCGCTTCACGAGCGAGCCTTCCTCGTAGACGAGGGCGGGGGCCGTGGAGTTCAGCGTCGCTTCGCGCACCTGCTCCCACTGGCGCAGGAGATATTCGAAGTCGCGCTTGATCTCGGTCTTGGTGCGCGACGCGCCAGCGGTGCGGAGGATTACGCCCATCCCGTCCGGAACGTCGAGATCCGAAACCAGATCCTTGAGACGGCGGCGGTCCGCGCCGTCGGTGATCTTGCGGGAGATGCCGCCGCCGCGTGCGGTGTTCGGCATCAGCACCGAATAGCGGCCGGCGAGCGAAAGGTAGGTGGTGAGAGCCGCTCCCTTGGTGCCGCGCTCTTCCTTCACGACCTGCACCAGGATGATCTGGCGGCGCTTGATGACTTCTTGAATCTTGTAGGTACGGTGACGGCGCGGCGCGCGTTCCGGCACTTCTTCCATGGCGTCGGCGGCAGCGACGGATTCCACGACTTCCGGCGCGGGCGTGTCGTCGGCCGGAGACTCTTCGATGTGCGAGCTGTCCGGTTCGCCGGCTTCGTTGTCGCTGTGCTCGCTGTCGCCGCCTGCATGCGCTTCGTCGTGCGAAGCTTCGTCGCCGGCGCTGGCCTGTACCGGTTCGGCCTCGTGGCCGGCGTCGGTTACGGCTTCGGAGGCCTGTTCGTCATCATGATGTTCGTCGTGATGCTCTTCATGATGCTCGCCGTCGGCGTGCACATCCTCCGGATGATCGTGATGATCCTCGTGATGGTCAGCGTCGTCGGCATCTTCCGCGATGCTTTCCGCGCCTTCGGCGGACTTGGCCGCGTGACGGCGCTTGCGGCGCTGGTCGGCCTCTTCGGCCGCGCGCTGTTCTTCCTCGATCAGACGCTGCCGGTCGGCGACCGGGATCTGATAGTAGTCCGGATGGATTTCGCCGAAGGCGAGGAAGCCGTGGCGGTTGCCGCCGTAGTCGACGAAGGCGGCCTGCAGCGAAGGTTCGACCCGGGTGACTTTGGCTAGATAGATGTTTCCGCGCAGCGGACGGCGATTGGCGGATTCGAAGTCGAATTCCTCGACCCGATTGCCACGGACGACCACGACCCGGGTTTCCTCCGGGTGGGTGGCGTCGATAAGCATTTTGTTGGCCATGAGATTCCCATTGCGCGCGCAAGCGCAGCGCGCGTCTCGAATTGATTGGATCGCGAGAGAAGGGGATGCGATGCAGACGCGCGGCCGCGCGGGGTCTTCTTGAGATCCCGGTTGGATTGCAGTGCCACCATCGGCGTCGCTTCCTGTTTCGGGCGATGACTTCGCGAACACACGCGCGAGGTCTTATCGCCACCACGGTTATTGGCGGTGTGGTATCGGGCGGCTCTGGGCGCGCTACGCGTCGCGGCATACTCTGTTGCCGGTCGCGGACCCGCGCCTTCCGTTCGCCCGGACGAATCCCGCACGCGAACCGTGATGGTTTTATGTAGGCGCGCAGATGGCCGCTTGGCAAGCTTCGAAGCTAAACCGCTATATTTCTTCAATAATTTAGCCCCAAAAACCACGGTAAACGGCGGTTTAACCGGACTGCCGGTATGACCGGGGGGCGGGATCAGAGGGCCGGCAGGGATGCGGATCGCTTCATTACTTATCGCGGCACTGTTTCTGGCAGCCGGGTTGTCCGGCCCGGACGGCGTTTCCGCCCAGACCGGCCAGCGGGCGATCGCGCTCGACGCGCGTCTCGCAGGCGATGCCAACCGCACCCGCCTCGTGATCGACCTCAACCGGAAGATCGAAGTCCACGGTTACACCCTCGCGAACCCGAACCGCGTGGTCATCGAACTCCCGGACGTCAGTTTCGACCTGCCGGTCGGAGCCGGCAAGCAGGCGCGCGGCCTCGTATCGGCATTCCGTTACGGTCAGTTCGCGCAGGGCAAGGGCCGCATCGTGATTGATCTCCGCGAGCCTGCCCGGATCGACAAGACGTTCGTGCTCGCGGCCGTCGACGACCAGCCGGCGCGGCTCGTGATCGACCTCGTGCGCACCGATGCCGCGACCTTCCTGAAGAACGCGCTGGTCCCCGAACCCGCGAAAGCAGTTTCCGCGCGTCCGCAGGCCAAGCTGACCGGCACGGATACGCGGCCGTTGATCGTGATCGACCCCGGCCATGGTGGTCCGGACTCCGGCGCGCAGGCGAAGACCGGCGACGAGGAGAAGGAAGTCGTCCTCGACGTGGGCAAGCGGCTTCGCGACCAGTTGCTGAAGACCAACCGTTTCCGCGTCGTGATGACCCGCGACGACGACTATTACGTGCCGCTGGACGAGCGCGTCGCCATCGCGCGCACGAACAACGCCGCACTCTTTATATCCATCCACGCGGACTCGCTTTCGAAGGGCGCGGGCGAGGCCTCGGGTGCCACGATCTACACGCTCTCTGAACGGGCGTCGGACTCCGAAGCCCAGAACCTCGCCGACAAGGAAAACGACTCCGACAAGTTCGCGGGCTATCTGGCCCGTCAGCCCGACGATATCGCGAACATCCTGTTCGATCTCGCCCAGCGCAACACCAAGAACCATTCGGCGCTGTTCGCCCGCACGCTGGTCGGGAGCCTGAAAGGCAACGCCCGCCTGCACAAATCGCCGATCCGCTCGGCCGGGTTCGTGGTGCTGAAGTCGCCGGACGTGCCTTCGGTGCTGCTGGAGCTCGGCTACCTGTCGAGCCCGGACGACTTGAAGCAGATGACGTCCGAAGCCTGGCGCGAGAAAGTGACGGCTGCCGTCGTCGCGGCAATCGACAAATTCTTTGCCGAACGTACGCCTACCGTAGCAGGACGCTAGGCGTCATCCGGGATATACTCTGCCGGATTCCAGGGCGGGACGAGTAACAGCGTGTCTACCGACTATTACAGACCGATCGCCAACGCAGTCGAACGCCTGCGGCCGAACACCCTTGCCGCGCGGCGCTCGATTTACGATCAGGCGCGCCAGCTCCTGTTCGAGGAGGCGCACAGTTCGCAGCCGCCGATGCCGGTAAGCGAGCTCATCGCCGAGCAGCGCGCACTCGAAGACGCCATCCATGCGGTGGAGGCGGAATACGTCCTGCGCGAAAACGCCGAAGCGATGGACGACGATGCGTACTTCCGTCCGCCGCCCCGTTCGCGCACTCCGGGTCCGCAGCGAACGCCGTCCCGCCGGACGCCGGCGCCGCCCACGCGCTCTGCTCCCGCTTCCGAGCCCGAAGAGGAATACGAGTACTACGAGCAGCAGGCGCAGCCGCAAGAGCAGGAACCGTTCGAAGAGTATCCCGATCCGCAGCAGAGCCGGATGCGCGAGCGCGAGCAGCGCCGGCGCGAAGCCGAACTGCGCCGCACGCAGCGTCCGCCGCGCGGTGCGACGTCGCGCCGTTCACATCAAGGCGGGCCGTCGAGCATGGTCGTGGTCGTCGCGGCGGCGCTGTTTGCGTTGTTTCTGGCGGGTGCCGCCGGCGCCTATGTGATGATCTACGGCTGGCCCGGAGGATCGCGCGCCGTTCAGCAGCCGAAGCAGCAGCTTGCGAAAGAAGAACCGAAACAGCCGCAGGTCGATCAGGCGAAACTGCGCGACCTTCTGGAGCGCGCTTCGAAAGCGCTCGAGGGCGGCGATCCCGCAACCGCGATCCAGCTGATTACCGAAGCCATCGTGCTGTCGCCGAAGGACGCCGGAGCCTACACGCTGCGCGGACATTCTTATCTGCAGACCGGCGAATCCGAGCGCGCGATCGAGGATTTCTCCGAGGCGATCAAGCTCGGTAGCCGCGACTTCTATTCCTTCGTCGGCCGTGCGGTGGCCTACCGCCGCATCCGCGATTTTCCGCGCTCGATCGCGGACTACAACGAAGCGATCAAGATCCGCCCGGATCATGCGGGCGCATGGAACAACCGCTGCTTCGTGCAGGCGATCGCCGGCAATCTCGATGCGGCCTTGAGCGACTGCAACGAGTCGCTGAAGTTGATGCCGAACGAACCCAATACGCTCGACAGCCGCGCGCTCGTCTATCTCAAACAGGCGAAATGGGATCTCGCGATCGCCGACTACGAAACCGTCTTGAAGATCGCACCGAACACGGTGAGCGCGCTTTACGGACGCGGGTTTGCCAAGATGAAGAAGGGCGACAAGAAAGGGCAGGCCGACATTTCAACGGCAACTGCCGCAGCGCCGACCATCGCGCAGGAGTTCGAGCGCTACGGCGTGAAGTAAACGGAACGCCTGAAACAAGACTGCGTAGAAGTACGGTTTGCGGAACTCGCGCCGAAATTATTTGAAATCAGCGTGTTGCCGCATCGCAAGCGTGCAGCGCATGCAGCGAGTGCATACGTCGTCATAAATACTTTGCAATCTCTGCCTGCTTCCGCCACCATTATCCCGTTACCTGACGGCGCGTTCCGCATAACGCACGATCAGTGCAAGTAAGAACAAGTAAGAAAAAGTGGAGTACCCGGCGTGATCCAGGCGGCGGATTATCGGGCGAAAGCAGAAGACTGCGCACGCAGGGCTGCAGAAGCGCAAGACGACTATCACCGGAACAATTTTCAGGCTCTGGCTACGATGTGGTCCGAAATGGCCGACAAGGCCGAAGGACGTGCGGCGAGCGACGCCGCGGCTGCGTCGCCGGAAGAGATCGACGACGCGCTCGCGACGATCCGCGAAGCGGACAAATTCGCCTAGAATTTTCCGTGCCGGCCTGCGCCGCTTGAAAAGCGGCTTGCGCCCGCGATCGCTTCCACATCGATCGCCTTGAGGCCGCCTTCCATTTCCCTGCGGGTCGCTTCGTCCCAATCGAAATCCCACTGCGCGAGCGCGGATCGCCGGTCCGCGCGCATGCAGATTTGGGGAAAGGCGGATAGCTGTTCCGCGATTTCGAGCGCGGCTTCCAGCGCCTTGCCGTCTTCCACGACGCGGTTTGCAAGACCCATCTGCAACGCTTCGTCGGCTTTGACCGGGCGGCCGGTGAGGATGAGATCCATCGCGCGGCTCGCGCCGATCAGGCGGGGGAGGCGGATGGTGCCGAGATCGACGAGCGGCACGCCGAAGCGGCGGCAGAACACGCCGAAGATCGCGGATTTTCCGGCGACGCGCAGGTCGCACCAGCAGGCGACTTCGATGCCGCCCGCAACCGCATACCCTTCCACGGCGGCGATCACCGGCTTCGACAGCGTGAGCCGCGTGCATCCCATCGGCGCGAAATCGCCATCGGGCAGGAACGGACGCCTCTCGCCTTGTGCGAGCGCGTGCAAATCCGCGCCCGCGCAGAAATTTCCGCCCGCGCCGGTGAGCACGGCGACGTCGAGCGTATCGTCGGCATCGAATTGCTTGAACGCGCGATAGATCGCTTCGGCGGTGGCGAGGTCGAACGCATTGCGGCGCTCGGGGCGATTGACGGTTACGATAAAAATACGTCCGCGCCGTTCGAGCTTCAGAACTTCCGTCATGGATCAACCTCCAGTGTCTTGCACGCAACCGGCCTGCAGCCGATGATCGTTTCGAATTGTGAGGCGCCCGGGGAACCGTTGCAATGATCGCCTTGGAGCCTTTGCTGGTCCGCAAGAGCCGAAGCAATTTCAACTATCTGTTCAACGCGGCCTTCTCGTTCGTCTTGTTCTTTTATGGTTATGCGTTGCTCGATGGCTGGCCATCGGTGTCCGGCCCCAACCCTGCCGGCGATGAATTGCTTGCCGGCGTGCTGCTCCTCGCGGGCGTGGTTTCGCTTGCAACGCTGACCGTGGTGCCGTGGTTCGACCGGGCGCCGCTGTTGCGGGTCGATGCGGCAGGCGTTGCGCCGCGCGAAACCGGAAACCTGCCGGTGCCGTATCACGAACTCGGCAATTCCCGCTTCGAGAAGATTCAGGAAGGCCGTTCGTCGTACTGGTATTTTCTGTTTTCGCAGAGCGACGCCGCGACGGGGCTGGAATTTCAGTACAAGATTTCCGCCGACGAGTTCGATTGCGACAACTCCTTGGTCGAGTATTGCATCCAATTGTTCTCGCAAGCGGAGCGGAAGGGTGCGATCGCCGCGGCATCGCGCCCTGCTGCGATCACGACCGGTCTTACCGGCGATGCGCTGGTCGTCAGCTACGCGGCGGACAAGGAAATCCGTTCGATCGCGCTGTACTGGCTGATCGCCGCCGGGTTGCTGGCGTTCGCAACCTATGCTGCGATTTTAATGAACTTCGGGGCGCGTTCGCTCGGCATGTTCGTTGCGAACCCGCATGCGATCCTGTCGATCAAGGAGACCTGGTACTGGGCCGTTCTGGCGGGAGTTACCGGCATCGCGGCAGTGGCCACGATCTTCAGGCTGCGCGATATTTTCTTCCGGCCGCTCGCGCTGCACGCCGACCGTTACGGGCTTGCAAGCTCCCACCTCGGAGAGGGCAAGGTGGCCTGGAGCGATATCGCGGCGATCCGTTTCGAGCCGGACGCGACCCTTCATGTTACGGTGACCGGCGGCTCCGCGCTTGGCGAGCGCTTCATCCCGATAGCGCGTTTTGCCTTGAGCCAGCAGGAGCTTTTCCAAGCGCTGGCGTGGCTGCTTGCGCGGTTGAAGATCAAGCTCCGGCGCATGGACGAATAAGTGGCGAAGCGCCGAAATCGCAGCTAGCATTTCCTGATGAAGCCTACGCTCGTCATTCTGCTCAGTGCCGCAATCGCCGTCCCCGCGGCAGCGGCCGACCTGCCGCTGCCTCCCGCGCCGAAAGCGAAGCAGGAGGTCCCTGTGCAGCGGCAGAAAACGGACTTCGACGCGCTCGGCGCGAATTGCATGGAGGCGAGCGACGGCTGCCGCCGATACATCCGTGCGGCTGACGGCCTGTTCGATGCGACGAACAACATCGGCATCGCCTGCCAGCCGCAGCCGCTTTTCTGCACGAAGTAGAAGTAACGCACTGTCACACGGCTGACACCGGACTCGGTGCATCAGGCGCGGATGAACTCGCTTCCTTTGCTGCTCGCCGGCACCGCGGCGGTTGCCGCTGCGATCCATCTCGCAAGCATCGCGCTGACGCTTCGAAAATTACGCAGTAAGCCCGCCGCACCATCGCCGTTCGGCACGCCACCCGTCACGATCGTGCGCCCGGTGTGCGGGCTCGACGGGGATGCGGAACGGACGCTCGTTTCGAGCTTCCATCTCGATTATCCCCGCTACGAAATCCTGTTCTGCGTGGCGCAGCCGAACGATCCCGCGATTGCGCTCCTGCGCCGCCTGATCGCGCAGTATCCGGACGCCGACGCGCGGTTGCTCATCGGCGACGATGCCGTGAGCGAGAACCCGAAACTCAACAATTGCGTGAAAGGCTGGCGCGGCGCGAAGCACGAATGGATCGTGCTTTCGGACAGCAACGTCGTGCTGCCGCCGGATTATCTGCAGCGGCTGTTCGAGGTCTGGGACGAAGAGAGCGGGCTCGTGTGCGCGCCGCCGGTAGGGGCGACACCGCGTAATCTTCCCGCTGAATTCGAATGCGCCTTCCTGAATGAGTATCAGGCGCGCTGGCAGTACTTCGCGGACACGATCGGCGCGGGCTTCGCACAGGGAAAGTCCATGCTCTGGCGGCGCGATCTGCTCGACACCAACGGCGGAATTTCCGCGCTCGGCAGCGAGACCGCCGAAGACGCGGCCTCGACCAAGCTCGTGCGCGGCATGGGCCTCGTCGTTCGGATCGCCGATGCCTGCTTCGTGCAGCCTTTGGGCGCGCGGGGTGCCAGGGAAGTCTGGGCGAGGCAGGTGCGCTGGGCCCGGCTGCGGCGCGTGAGCTTCCCGTTGTGCTTCGCGCTTGAAATTTTCTCGGGCGGGGTGTGGCCTTCGGTCATGATTGCTGCCGCAGCGGGACTTGCCGGATTGCCGGTCAGTCTGGGCTTCGTTTTCGCGGGGCTTTGGTACGGGACGGAAGCGCTGCTGGCGCGGCGTCTCGGGTGGCACTGGACCTGGCGTTCGCCGCTGTTATGCGTGCTGCGCGATGTGCTGCTTCCGGTGCTCTGGATCGAGGGCTGGCTCGGCCGCGAGTTCCAGTGGCGGGGCAACGCGATGGTTGCGGCTCCCAGTTCCGCGAGTTGAAGCCCGGAACTTCACGCTTATCCCGACGTCTGCCGGACTGCGGGCCGGTCCTAATTTGGCCTTCCGTGCCGGTTAGGCCACAGCCTGTTCCGATCGCGCTTTTTTGCGCGTGAAAGGGCTGGACGCGCGGACCGAATTAGGGCGGATTGGGTTACCCAAGGCCCCGGCGGTTGAATCGCGGCAGGGCAGGTCGGTCTGAAATGCGGTTTTTGGTAAGATTCGTCGGCTTCTTGTTCGCGATGGGCGCCATCGTCTTTGTCGTGGGCGCGGTGGGTGCGACCTGGGCGGTCTGGCACTTCTCCAAGGACCTTCCGGATTACTCCACCCTCGAGAACTACCAGCCGGCGGTGATGACCCGCGTGCACGCGTCCGACGGCTCGCTGGTCGCCGAATATGCGGAGCAGCGCCGCCTCTATCTGCCGGTGCAGGCGATCCCGCGGCGCGTGTTCGACGCGTTCACATCCGCTGAAGACAAGAACTTCTGGTCGCACGGCGGCATCGACCTGTTCGGCATCGCGCGTGCGGTGCTGAACAACCTCGAACAGCTCGGCACCGGCCGCCGCCCGCAAGGCGCTTCGACCATCACGCAGCAGGTCGCGAAGAACTTCCTCGTCGGCAACGAGACCTCGATCAACCGCAAGATCAAAGAAGCGCTGCTCGCGCTGCGCATCGAGCGCGCCTACTCGAAGGAAAAGATCCTCGAACTGTACCTGAACGAGATTTATCTCGGCCTCGGCGCTTACGGCATCGCCGCAGCGTCGCTGCTTTATTTCGACAAGTCGGTGCACGAACTCGGCATCGAGGAAGTCGCCTATCTCGCGGCGCTCCCGAAAGCGCCGAACAACTATCATCCGTTCCGCCAGCAGGCCGCTGCCACCGCGCGCCGCAACTGGGTGATCGACCAGATGGTCATCACCGGCGCGATCAAGCAGGAAGAAGCGAACGAAGCGAAGAAGAAGCCGCTGACGATCGCGATGCGCGCACAGGGGCCGAACCAGTTCAACGCGGAATATTTCGCCGAGGAAGTGCGCCGCGAAATCTTCCAGCGCTACGGCGAAGAAAAACTCTACAAGGGCGGCCTTTCCGTCCGCACCACGCTGAACCCGACGCTGCAGGTGATCGCGCGCCGCGTGTTCACCGAAGGGCTCGTGAAGTTCGACGAAAGCCGCGGCTGGCGCGGCGCCCAGCACAAGATGGAACCGACGCCGGGTTCGGACTGGGGCGCGAAGCTCGCGGAAACGCGCGCACTGAACGATACCGGCTGGCGGCTCGCCGTCGTGCTGCAGGTCTCCGACAATGCCGCGACCGTCGGCTTCCAGCCGCAACGCGACCGCGGCGGCGCACTTTCGCAGGCGCGCGAGACCGGCATCATTCCGGCCGACGGCGTGAAGTGGACCAAGCAGGCGATGCGCAAAGCGCTCGCGCCCGGCGACATCATTTACGTCTCGAAGATCGACGGGAAGGAAAACCAGTGGCGCCTGCAGCAGGTGCCCGAGGTTTCCGGCGGGTTCATCGTGATGGATCCGTGGACCGGGCGCGTGCTCGCGCTGGTCGGCGGCTTCTCCTATGACGAAAGCCAGTTCAACCGCGTGACGCAGGCCTACCGGCAGCCGGGTTCGTCGTTCAAGCCGTTCGTTTACGCGGCGGCGCTCGACAACGGCTACACGCCGTCGAGCATCGTGATGGACGCGCCGCTCGAGGTCGAACAGGGCCGCGGCCAGCAGGCGTGGAATCCGCAGAACTATTCCGGAAAGTTTTACGGTCCGCAGACGCTCCGCTTCGGCATCGAGCATTCGCGCAACGTCATGACCGTGCGTCTCGCGCAGGATGTCGGCATGCCGCTGGTGCAGGAATATTCGCGCCGCTTCGGTATCTACGACAAGATGCCGCCGTATCTCTCCTTCGCGCTCGGCGCGGGCGAAACGACGCTTCTGCGCATGGCGGCCGGCTATTCGATGTTTGCGAACGGCGGACGCAAGGTGAAGGCGACGCTGATCGACCGCATTCAGGACCGCTACGGCAAGACGATTTTCAGGCACGACGACCGCCAGTGCCAGGGTTGCGAAAACCAGGCATGGCACAATCAGGCGGAGCCGACGCTGATCGACCGGCGCGAACTCGTGATCGATCCGATGAGCGCCTACCAGATCACGTCGATGATGGAAGGCGTGGTGTTGCGTGGAACGGGTACCGCGCTGCGCGCCCTCAATCGTCCGGTTGCCGGCAAGACCGGCACCACGAACGACGAAAAGGACGTCTGGTTCATGGGCTTTACGCCCGATCTCGTGGTCGGCGTGTATCTCGGTTACGACCGCCCGCGTCCGCTCGGCCGCGGCATCACCGGCGGCCAGTACGCGGCGCCGATCGTGCGCGACTTCCTCAAAGAAGCGCTCGCCGACCGTCCGCCGCAGCCGTTCCGCGTCCCGCCCGGGCTGAAGCTCATCCGCGTCGATCTGCCGACCGGTCTTCGCGCGCAGCAGGGCGACACCAAGGTCATTCTCGAAGCGTTCCGCCCCGGCACCGCGCCGCCGGACAGCCTCTCCATCGTGGGTTTCACCGACGAGAACGGCGAGCCGATCGGCGGCAACCGCAACCGCGGACTCAGCCAGGATCAACAGGGCTTCTTCAACCGCGGCCGCGGTTTGTGGTGACAACGCTCCTGTCGTCCCCGCGAAAGCGGGGACCCATAACCACCTGAAATTAATTCCTCATGGTGAGGAGCGGCCCGATAGCGCCGCGTCTCGAACCATGAGGGCTGGGACCTCATCCTTCGAGACGCGCTTCGCGCTCCTCAGGATGAGGCGAATTGATCCGGGCGGCCGTGCCGCCTATACGTTTGCCCGAAAAGAGAATCGTCATGCGCGCAGAAACCCAGAAGCTCGTCGAAGAAATCAAGCAGTCGGTCGAACTGCTGAGGAGGTCTCTTTGACGTCGAGAAATCGGAAAAACGTCTCGCCGAGCTGAACGCGCTCGCCGAAGACCCGAAGCTCTGGGACGATCCGCAGAAAGCATCCAAGGCGATGCAGGAGCGCACCTCGCTCGAGGACGCGCTCGGTTCCATCAAGCGGATCGAAACCGATCTCTCCGACAACATCGAACTGATCGCGCTGGGTGAGGCCGAGAAGGATGAGGCGACCGTCAAGGATGCCGAAGCGAAGCTTGCCGAACTGAAGGCCGAGACCGGCCGCCGCCAGATGGAAGCGCTCTTGTCCGGCGAGGCCGATGCCAACGACGCCTATCTCGAAGTGCATGCCGGCGCGGGCGGCACCGAAAGCCAGGACTGGGCTTCGATGTTGCTGCGCATGTACACGCGCTGGGCCGAACAGCACAAATACAAGATCGCGCTCGTCGAACAGAGCGACGGCGAAACCGCGGGCATCAAGTCGGCGACCATCGAGGTCAAAGGCAAGAACGCCTATGGCTGGCTCAAGACCGAAAATGGCGTGCATCGCCTCGTGCGCATTTCGCCGTATGACGCGAACGCGCGGCGGCATACGTCGTTCTCGTCGATCACGGTCTATCCGGTGGTCGACGACGACATCAAAATCGAAATCGCGGAATCCGACGTGCGCGTCGATACGATGCGTTCGGGCGGTGCGGGCGGACAGCACGTCAACAAGACGGAGTCGGCGGTGCGCCTCACGCACATTCCGACCGGCATCGCGGTCGTCTCGCAAGGCGACCGCTCGCAGCACAAGAACCGTGCGCAGGCGTGGAACATGCTGCGCGCGAAGCTCTATCAGGAAGAACTGAAGCGCCGCGAAGAAAAGGCGGCGGCGGAGCAGGCGGCCAAGACCGACATCGGCTGGGGTCACCAGATCCGTTCGTATGTCTTGCAGCCGTATCAGCTCGTGAAGGATCTCCGCACCGGAGAGACTTCCACCTCGCCGCAGGACGTGCTCGACGGCGACCTCGACGATTTTATGCACGCGACGCTGGCGCAGAAGGTATTCGGCGGCGGGCCGGACTCGGTCGAGGACGTGGAGTAGGGCAGACTTCCTATTTCAGAATCCCTTCCGGTATGTTCTTCTCTGCTTCGTGTACGAGGAGAACGGTCATGACTTTCGTTTTGCGGGTATTCGCGATCCTTGCATTGGTCGCGACGGCGGCGAGCGCGCAGCACGCGTCACCGTACGTTGAGATGCAGACACGCACGATCAAAGCGCTATCCGACCAGCAAATCAAAGATCTTCGCGCCGGCCGCGGTATGGGATTGGCGCTTGCTGCCGAACTGAACGGCTATCCCGGCCCCCTCCATGTGATCGAGCTTGCACCCCAGCTCGGTTTGAACTTCGAGCAGCAGAAGCGCATGCAGGGTCTGTTCGCTGAGATGAAAGCGGAGACGTCGGCACTTGGCGAACAATTGATCGCCGAGGAAGCTGCGCTCGACCGGCTCTTTGCGAGGCGGGAAATCAATACGCAGGTACTCGTGGCTGCAACGAACAGGATTGGTGCGGTTCAGGCTGCATTGCGAGCCGCGCATCTTCGATATCATCTCTCCACCGTAGAAGTTCTGACGCCCGAGCAAGTGCAGAGGTATTCACATTTTCGGGGCTATCACGGCGACGCGCCGAAAGAGGAACATAAGCATCGGCATTAGCTGCGTCCCGCGTGTGGCAGCGTTGAAACATCGATGAAGCGGTACGTGGATTCCCAGTATTTGCAGTGGTGCATCGCGTAGCGGCTTTCCGTGCGCTTGCTTTCGCTCCCCATCGCGGCATGATCCCGCGTGATCCGAGCGCAGAAAAATACTGCGCCGCAATAAACTTCGGGAGAGAAACATGGCGCAATGGGTTCGCTTTGAACGCGGCGGCAAAACGCAATTCGGCACGCTCGACGGCGACACGATCAAGGTTCACGAAGGCGACATGTTCGCGAACCCGAAGGCGACCGGCGAGAGCGTGAAGCTCGCGGACGTGAAGCTTGCGATCCCCTGCGAACCCTCGAAGATGGTCTGCCTCTGGAACAACTTCCACGAGTTGGCAGCCAAGAACGATTTCCAGCACCCGACCGAGCCGCTCTATTTCATCAAGGCGCCGAACGCCTATCACCCGCACGGCGAGCCGATCCGCCGCCCGAGCACCTATGACGGCAAGATCGTCTACGAAGGCGAACTCGGCGTCGTCATTGGCAAGAAGTGCTCGAACATCACCGAGGCCGAGGCGGGCGACTACATCTTCGGCTACACCTGCGTGAACGACGTCACCGCCGTCGACCTGATGAAGAAGTTTCCGACCTTCGACCAGTGGACGCGTGCGAAAAGCTTCGACACGTTCGGCGTGTTCGGGCCCGGCATCGTGACCGGCGTCGACCCGATGAAGCTGCGCATCAAGACGGTGCTGAACGGCAAGGAACGGCAGAACTATCCGGTCACCGATATGTTCTTCCCGCCGCACAAGCTGGTCGCGGCCGTCTCGAAGGACATGACGCTGATGCCCGGCGACATCATCGCCTGCGGCACCTCGCTCGGCGTCGGCGTGATGGAGGCGGCGAACAACGTGGTCGACATCGTGATCGACGGCGTCGGCACGCTCACGAACAAATTCGACCAGGTGCTGCCGTCGCCGTTTTTGCTCGGCGAAGCGCCGAAGCCGCGCCGCATCTGCGTCGTCGGCGCGGGCGCGATCGGCGGCCTGCTCGCTGCGAAATTCGCGCTCGTCGGCGAAGATGTGACCGTCATCGATCAGGGTGCGCATCTCGCCGCGATCCAGAAGGGCGGCCTGAAGCTCGAGTGGCACGACGGCAAGGTGCAGACCGCGAAGATGAAGGCGGTGAACAAGGCTTCCGAGGCGGGCAAGCAGGATCTCGTGGTGCTCGCGGTCAAGGCGCACTTCCTCGATCAGGTGGTGCGCGACATTGATCACCTGATGGACAAGGATACGGTCGTGCTCACGGTGCAGAACGGCCTGCCGTGGTGGTATTTCCAGAAGCTTGGCGGCCAGTACGACAACCAGCGTCTGCAAAGCCTCGATCCGTCCGGCGTGCTGACGAAGAAGGTGGAGGCCGAGCGCCTGATCGGCTGCGTGGTTTATCCGGCGGCGGCGGTGACGTCGCCCGGTGTGATCCATCACGTCGAAGGCGACCGCTTCCCGATCGGCGAACTCGACGGCAAGACGCGCGAGCGCACGAAATCGCTGCACGATCTTTTCGTGAAAGCAGGCCTGAAGTCGCGCGTGCTGAAAGACATCCGCTCGGAAATCTGGCTGAAGGCGTGGGGCAATCTCTCCTTCAACCCGATTTCGGCGCTGACGCATGCGACGCTCGTCGATATCTGCCAGTTCGCGGAGACCCGCGCGCTCGCCGCAACCATGATGAAGGAAGCGCAGGACATCGCAGAGAAACTCGGCGTCACCTTCCGCGTCTCCATCGACAAGCGCATCGCAGGCGCGGAGTCGGTCGGCGCACACAAGACCTCGATGCTGCAGGACGTGGAGGCGGGCCGTTCGCTCGAAACCGAAGCACTGATCGGCTCCATCCTCGAAATGGCGAAGATCACGAACACGCCGGCACCGGCAATCGAGTCGGTCTATGCGCTCGTGAAACTGCTGAACAAGGTCATGCTGGTGGAGAGCGCGGGCGTACGCGTCGTGAAAGCGGCGTAAGAAACATCTGATTCCGCTACGTCGGCGCCCACGCTGTTGACCAAACAGCGTGGGCGTTGGATTTTTTGCGCCAGCAAAAAGAACAGGGGAGGCGTTCGATGTTTCAGCCGGGGTTGATGAAGGGCCAGAAAATTCTCGTGACCGGTGGCGGCACGGGTCTCGGCCGCGCGATGAGCGAGAAGTTCCTGTCGCTTGGCGCGGAGGTCGCGATCTGCGGACGCCGCAAGCAGGTGTGCGAGGAAACGGCGGGTCAGTTGATGAAAGCGCATGGCGGCAAGGTCAGCGCGTACGGCGTGGACATCCGGGATGCCGCGGCGGTCGATGCGATGGTCGGCGAGATCTTCAAGGAAGCGCCGCTGACCGGGCTCGTGAATAACGCCGCCGGCAATTTCATCTCGCGCACCGAGGACCTTTCGCCGAACGGCTTCGACGCGGTCGCGAACATCGTGATGCGCGGTACGTTCTACGTGACGCATGCGGTCGGCAAGCGCTGGATCGCGGGCAAGCACAAAGGCAACGTGGTTTCGATCTCGGTGACATGGGTGAGAAATGGCGGGCCGTTCGTGGTGCCGTCGACGATGAGTAAGGCTGCCGTGGCGGCGATGACCACGTCGCTTGCCTCCGAATGGGGGCGTTACGGCATCCGCCTCAACGCGATTGCCCCAGGCGAGATTCCGACCGAAGGCATGAGCAAGCGTCTCAATCCGGGCGAGCAGCCGGGTGCGCGTACCGCCAAGCGCAACCCGATGGGCCGTGCAGGCACGCTCGAGGAATTGCAGAATCTTGCGACCTTCCTGATGTCGCCGGGCTGCGAGTGGCTTTCGGGCGAGATGATCGCGATGGATGGCGCGCAGGCGCTCGCCACCGGCGGCAATTTCTACGAGCTGCGCGAGTGGGGCGACGCGGAGTGGAAAGCGGCGCGCGATGCGATCGTGGCCCAGAACACCAAGGACAAGGCGCAGCGCGGCGGAGGTTTTCCGCGGGAACCTTCCGTTCCCTCACGAAGTTCTGAACCATAGGCCCTCACGCGCCGGCTTCATGCCGGGGCGAGGGTGCATTTTTGGGAGAGAACTTCATGCGTTTCATTGCCCTTGCCGCTGCGGGCGTCATGCTCGCCACCGCCGGATTCGCGCAGGCGTCGCCGCTCTATCCCGTTTCACCGGGGATCAGCCCGGCACCCCTGCATCACGTGCAGCAGAAGAAAGACGAAACCGCGATGGAGAAGGTGAAGCGCACCTGGCGCAGCTGGACCACGCCTTCGCATTCCTTCTGCGTGCGCTGCCCGATTCCGATCCCGCTCACGACGAAGACTTGTACCGCCAAGGGCAAGACCGTGGACGAGGCGCGCTCCACCTGCATCCAGCAGAACCCGCTCTGTTACGTCTCCGCGGGCAAGTGCTGATTTCGTTTCGCGCGCAGGCAGGCAACAAGCAAGCGTGCTTGCGCGCGAATATCGCCCGTAACCGCAAGGACTTGCGCGGTTCACGAGACTGACAAAATCGTCCTGTAGGCTTCCTGCATTCCAGATTCAGGACCCGTTGCGCGCCCGCGATACACGCGGGCGCGCACCACGTCCGTTATTGTGAGAATTGAAATGCTGGACATTGTGAAAGACTCTCCGATGACGGCGGCTGCTGCGAGCACGCATGCGTCGAAGCTTCCCGTCTTCGATGCAAAAGTGACGGTACGCGCGATTCTGGTAGGCGACCGCATCGACACGGCCGGACTGGAGCGCTCCGACACGCTCTCGACGCTGCCGCTTGCTTTCCGCGCCGGCACAAACGGGATCGCCGTCGTGTTCCGCTACGGTGTTGTGGTGATGATCGGGCTGACCGCGCTGGAAGAAGACGGCGTGCTGTCCGGACTGAAGCACCGCATTTTCGGCGCCTTCGCGGTGCGCGAGGAAGAATCCGCACTCGTCGAAGTGAACGCCGAGCGCGAGGACCAGATTCCGCCCGGCGGACCGATCTACATCCGCGCGATCACGCTCGAGCGGCTGCTGCTCGTGGCTTATGCGCTCGCGGACTCCGTCGTGCTCGCGCACGACGAACGCGACGTCGCCCGCGTGCTGGAACAGACCGAGCCCTTCGCGCGCACGCTTGCGGAGAAGGGCAAGACGCCGGGCGGACGCAAGACGATCCTGAAGCAGATCGGCAACGCGCTCCTCGTGCAGCATCGCGTGTCCGGCCGCGTTGCGGTGGCGGAAGACCCTGATGTGCTGTGGGATCGCCCGGAACTGAACCGGCTCTATTCGAGGCTCAAGGACGAGTATGAACTCGCGGAGCGGGTCGATCTTCTGAACCGCAAGCTCAAGGTCGTGGCCGATACCGCACAGGCGCTGACGGACCTGATGAACACCGAACGCGCACTCTGGGTCGAACTCCTGATCCTGTTCCTGATCGCGTTCTCGATCGGGATCACGTTCTACCAGATGTGGCGCGGCGCTTACTGAGCGCTATGCTGGCGCGATGCGCCGGGCTGTTCGCTTTCAGAGGCTGTTCGTTTTCCTGCTTCTGCTGCTGCTATCCCCGCAGCAGGCGCGGGCGGCTGCCTGCAAGGCGGGCGACATCGTTACGCTCGAAGGCGAGGTCATCATCCTGCCGGTGTTCGACGGCGGCGAATGGTTCTGGTCCGGAAAATTCGCGCGACAGCCCTGCGAGGTGACCACGCTGCGCGGGAAGGGTGAACTGCCGAAGGAATGCGTCGTCGGCAAACGGATGTCGCTGACGGGAAGGGTGATGGACGCGGGCATTCTCACGCTCGCGGTGACGAGCGTCCGCTGTTACTGAGCGGCACGCCCGTTCCGGATCACGTAGAATTTCCGCCGGATGCTGACGCCGTAGGTCGTCTGGCGATTTTCCATGAAACGGCGAACGCCATCGATCCAACGCCGCGTGTTGGCGAGGTGTGTCGCGTTCAGGCTGCCGTCCGTGGAGCGAAGGCGGCAGTCGTCGAGCATCATCCTGCCGATTTCCGCCTGCTCGTTTGCGCCGCGTGCGATCTGGTGGATCACCGCGGGCGGGAGTTTCGCCGTGTAAAGCGCGAGGATTTCGGCATGCAGCCGCTCAAGGTCGTGGCCGAGCGCCTCGACGGGACAGGGCGTCTCCGCCGTTTCGGACGGATTTGTATCCGCGGTGCGGGACGCTAGACTCTGCGCGATATCCATTCTCCACTCCCCGGAGAATTTTCTAACGATCGATCGGTAAAAGGTCAAATCTCCGGAGTTCCCCCGACCATGCCCGTCCGCGCGAAGAATGCGCTCACCCCGCAGAGCGATGCCAAGGAAACCAAAGCGGAAACGAGCCGCGCGAAAATCCTCGATGTGGCGCAGAAGCTGTTCGCGCGCCGCGGCTTCGAGGGTGTTTCGATCCGCGACCTCGCGCAGGCGCTCGGGATGACGACGGCTTCGCTCTACTATCACTTCCCGAGCAAGGAAGAGATTTTCGTGGCCGTGCACGGGCGCAGTCTCGAGGCCGTGCAGCGCGAGGTGATGGACGCCATCGCGGGGCTGAAAAATCCCTGGGACCGGCTCGAAGCGGCGGCCGCCGCGCATTCGCGCAACTTCGCGTCGCCCGAGCGTTCCGGCGCGTCGATTGCAGCCGAGTATTACGAGGGAAGCCTTGCGCCGTTTCGCAAGATCATGGTGCCACAGCGCGACGCCTATGAGCGGCTGATCGCGGTGCTGGTCGCGGACCTGCAATTGCCGAAGAGCATCGACGAGCGCCTGTTCCGCTTGCAGTTGCTCGGCGCGCTGAACTGGCTGCCGGTCTGGCATCGCCCGGGGCGCGGGCTTGCGGCGGAAGAGGTGGCGCGGCAGTTCGTGCGGAATTTCAGGATGGGGCTGGATCCGGATTACAAACCGGCGCGTGCGCCGGCGAAAAAGAGCAAGGTAAAACGATGACCAGCTACATCGACCCCACCAAGGAAATCTTCGCAGCGTTTCGCGACAACAACCGCGAAGGCCCGATCGAGATGCTGAACCTCGTGCAGTTGCGCGCGGTTGCGAAGTACGAGGACGGCAGGAAAGCGACCGGCGCGGAAGCGTACGCCGCCTATGGCCGCGAAAGCGGGCCGGTGTTCGCGCGGCTCGGCGGCAAGATCATCTGGCAAGGCAGGTTCGAACTGATGTTGATCGGTCCGCAAAGCGAGCGTTGGGACCACTGCTTCATCGCGCAGTATCCGAGCGTCGCGGCCTTCGTCGAGATGATCCGCGACCCGGTCTATCGCGAGGCGGTGAAGCATCGTCAGGCGGCGGTCGAAGACAGCCGGCTGATCCGCTGCGCGCAAGCCAAAGCCGGAAAGGGCTTCGGCGAGATTCCAGCCTGACCCGGCACTTCTACGCTGACAGCAAGCCCTTGATGCCGCTGCGGTAATCCCGGCGGCGGAGTGCCGTCTTGCCTGTAAATCTGCCGTAACGGACTCTTCTACTTAGGTCCCGGCTTTGGTATTCGTCGGGCAAGCAAGAAAAACCAAAAGCTACAATTCCGGGAGGGAGTTAGCGTGGAGAAAATCTGGCTGAAACAGTATCCGCAGGGCGTGCCCGCGGAGATCAATCCTGACAGTTATTCGTCGCTCGTGCAGGTGCTTGAAGAAAGCTTCAAGGCCTACGCGTCGCGCAAAGCCTTCATCTCGATGGATAAGGCGATGACCTACGCGGATCTCGATGCGCATTCGGCGGCGCTCGGGGCCTACCTCCAGGCGCTCGGCCTGAAGAAGGGCGACCGCGTGGCCATCATGATGCCGAACGTGCTGCAGTACCCGGTCGCGATCTCGGCCGTGCTGCGCGCGGGCCTCACTGTGGTGAACGTGAACCCGCTCTACACGCCGCGCGAACTCGAGCACCAGCTCACCGACTCCGGTGCGAGCGCGATCATCATTCTCGAAAACTTCGCAAGCACGCTCGAGAAAGTCCGCGCGAAAGTGCCGGGACTGAAGCACGTCATCCTCGCCAACATGGGCGACATGCTCGGCTTCAAGGGCACGATCGTGAACTTCGTCGTGCGCAAGGTGAAGAAGCTGGTGCCCGCCTACAATCTTCCGGGTGCCGTGCAGTTCAACGCCGCGCTCGCGCAGGGCAAAGGCAAGACGCTCTCGAAGCCGCAGATGGGTGCGCAGGACGTGGCCTTCCTGCAGTACACCGGCGGCACCACGGGGGTCTCGAAGGGTGCGACGCTCACGCATCGCAACGTGATCGCGAACATTCTGCAGAACGACGCATGGCTGCAGCCGGTGCTCGCAAGCGAGCCGAAGGTCGAGCAGCTGATGATCGTGACGGCGCTGCCGCTCTATCACATCTTCGCGCTCACCGCGTGCTTCTTCCTCGGCACGCGTGCCGGTGCATGCTGTCTGCTCATCGCCAATCCGCGCGACCTGCCGGCGGTGATCAAGGATCTGCAGAAGTACAAGGTCACGACCTTCCCGGCGGTGAACACGCTTTACAATGCGCTGTTGAACCATCCGGACTTCGACAAGGTCGACTGGTCGATGCTCAAGGTCGCGAACGGCGGCGGCATGGCCGTGCAGAAGGCCGTTGCCGACAAGTGGCGCGAACGCACGGGTGCGCCGATCCTCGAAGGCTACGGTCTCTCGGAAACCGCGCCGGTGCTCACCTGCAACCCCGGCACCAACACTTCGTACAACGGCTCGATCGGCCTGCCGGTGCCGTCCACCATCATCTCGATCCGCGACGATGCCGGCAAGGAATTGCCGCTCGGCGAAGTCGGCGAAATCTGCGCGAAGGGTCCGCAGGTGATGGCCGGTTACTGGCAGCGTCCGGAAGAAACCGCGAAGGTCATGACGTCGGACGGCTTCTTCCGCACCGGCGACATCGGCCGCATCGACGAGCAGGGCTACGTCTATATCGTCGACCGCAAGAAGGACATGGTGAACGTCTCCGGCTTCAACGTGTATCCGAACGAAGTCGAAGGCGTGATGGCGATGCATCCGGGCGTGCTCGAATGCGCGGTCATCGGGGTGCCCGATGCGGCGTCCGGTGAAGCCGTGAAGCTTTTCGTCGTGAAGAAGGATCCCAATCTCACGGAGAAGGATCTGATGAAGTTCGCGGCCGAACAGCTCACCGGCTACAAGAAGCCGAAGTATATCGAATTCCGCTCCGACCTGCCGAAGACGAACGTCGGCAAGATCCTGCGGCGCGAGCTTCGCGATTCCGACAAGCAGGCGTCGGGCAAGGCCGCGTAAATCTCTCGCATTTGCGAAACGAGAACCGCCGGGAAAGCGATTTCCCGGCGGTTTTCTTTTCTCTGTTTCCGTTCGTTACGTACGGGACTCGTTCTTGCCGCAAAGTTACCCCGCAATGGTGCGCTTCCCGTCAAACGGCCTTCACGTAGCCCCCGTACCTAGCCGCTCACCAAACGGTGGAAAGCGGAGGAGGAAGCCATGGGTGACGTGATGTTCGAATGCCCGGTCACGGGCAACGCCGTACCGACCGGGCTGCGCGCGGACCGGAAGAAGTTCTATTCCTCGCCCGTGTTCTTTGCGCGGAGCTATTGCCCGCACTGCGACCGCGATCACGAATGGTTTGCGGGGGATGCCTGGGTCGAAGACAACGAGCGCCGGGTTCCGCGTTTCGAAGCGGTGCCGATCGCGGCCGAATAATCAGCCGTTCTGCTGCGGGCCGCTGCCGTTGTTCTGCGGCGGCTCGTCGTCGGTCCACCACTGCCGCATCGGCGGATCCTCGGGGCGGACGCGGGGAATTTCGTAAAGGTTGCCGGCATCCCGGAAGGGACGCTGTACGGGCTGGTTCACGTCCGGGTTGTTGCCGCGCTCTTCGTACGACTCGCGCATGTTCCCGGTGTCGGTCTCGTAGGGTTCGCTCATCTTTAGCCTCATTCAGTCACGTGTCGCCGGGAGCTCTCAGGTTCCTGGCGGTTGCGAGTTACCAGCCGTGGATTTAACCCGCGGCCTCGTATCGGGTTCCAGACCACAACGGATTGACGAATTACGGCCATGCTCGTCGTACTCGCGTCTACTCAGCATGGATAAGTTCTAGGTCCGGCCAGCGTTCCGAAGTTCCCGGCGATTTGAATAAAAATAGCCGGGGTATGGCTAAAAAATCGCGAATGCGGCGGGCGCTTATTGGAACCCGGCGAGCGTCCTGGCCGCGCGGATGTAGCGGCGCGGATCGATCGCTTCGCCGTTCTGGCGGACTTCGAAATGCAGATGCGGAGCGGTCGAGCGGCCGGTCGAACCGATCCGGCCGATCACGGCCCCCACTGGAACTTTCGCGCCTTCCTTGACCGCGATCGCCGACAGATGCGCGTAGCGCGTCGCGAGCCCGTTGCCGTGGTCGATCTCGACCATGAGGCCATAGGCCTTGTGGCGTTCGGCCGTCACGACGGTTCCGGCGGCAGCCGCGAGCACGCGGTCTCCAGTATCGCCGCGCAGGTCCACGCCGGAGTGCATCGCAAGCCGCTTGATGAAGGGATCGACCCGCAGGCCGAAACCGCTCGTGATTTCCGCCGGTCCCTGGACCGGCAGAAGGACGGGCAGTCCATCGAGTTGCTTGGCGAGGCGGTCGTGCTCGGCCGTCGCGAGGCGAACGCGGAAGATCTGGCGCATGTAGGCGTCTTCCGGCGCGCCGTTGAAGGGCACGAAAGGTCCGCCGACGGCGGCCGCGCGATTGACGGCACTCGCGGGACGGATGCCGAGTTCCGCGATTGCCTTCTTCACGCGCAGTGCGCGCTGGTCGAGGTCGATCTCGATCGCGTTCAGGGCCTTCGCCTGCTGCGCGCTGAGCGTGGACAGCGCCTGCGCGGCAGCAGCGATGTCGTGCTTTCGTTTGCCGTTGCCGTCGGTTGCAACCGTGGTGGCGCGCGGAACGTTGACGCGCGATTGCATCGACGCCGCGCGGTCGTGCGGCGGCTCGACGAGGAAGGTGTCGGACAGCGGCCGCGGCTTCTGCGTGGTCTGCGGTTCCTCCGGCGCCTGCTGGGAAGCGGGCGGAACCGAACCGGTGATGTCGGGATTGCGGTTGAAGGATTGCGTGAGCGCGCCCAGCGCTTTCTGGCGGGCGTCGATCATGCGCTGGATGTTCGCAAGGTCGGAAAGCTGCCGCTCGATCTTTTCCTGATCCACGAATTTGGACGAACGCAGCCGTTCGATTTCGGTGGTCAGCGCCGTGATGTGGCTTTCCTGCGCCCGCGAGGACTCCGATTGCGTGAGTGCGATCCGCTGCAGCACGCTGTCGCCGGAGAACAGGAAGACCGTAGCGATGCCGGACCAGACCGCAAACAGAACCGCCGCAAAAAGCGTCGTGAGATAGACGCCGCGCGACACGCCGCGCGGGGCGGGCATCCCGTATGCGGGAGGACGCTTGCCGAAGCTGTCGCGTGCGTAAGGGTGATTGGATCCGTAGGAGGACTGATACGCCATTCCCAGCCTCGAGCCGGGACGAAACGCCGGCACATTCGAGGCGAGTGAAGCCTGCACATGGTTAGCGCCGGGTTAACGCGGCCCCTCAGAGCGCTTTGGCGGCGGCGAGCACCGCTTCCGCGTGGCCCTCGACTTTCACGTTGTGCCAGACCTTGCGGACGATGCCCTTGGCGTCGACCAGGAAGGTGGCACGCTCCACCCCCATGAAGGTCTTGCCGTACATGCTCTTCTGGACCCAGACGCCGTAGCGCTCGATCATCGCGCGGTCGGGGTCCGACGCGAGCGGGACGGTGAGCGCGTGTTTCGCCTTGAATTTGTCCTGCGCGGCGACCGCGTCGGCCGATACGCCGATCACCGTAGTATTCGCCTGTTCGAAGGCGGGTTTCAGGCGGCTGAAATCCATCGATTCTTTCGTGCAGCCCGGCGTGTCCGCCTTGGGGTAGAAGAAGATCACGACGTTCTTCCCCTTGAGGGTTTCCAGCGACACTGTGCCGCCGCCGTCCGAAGGCAGCGAAAAACCGGGGGCGGGGCTTCCTTCTGTGGGTGAAGATGTCATACGCCTTCCTTTTGGCGGGATTAAAGGCTTGAAATTGCTGGACTCTAGCCATTCCGGGGGCGGTATGGCGAGAGATTCCGGGGTGGGGGCGCAGGCAGCCTGGATTCGCAGCCGGCGCGGGGGAATTCGTTGAGGCAAGTGCAGGCATGAAAGGCCGCCACCACCAGGAGTGGCAAGACGAAGACTTGCCGCAGGAGCGGCCGAACTTCGCTGCTCGCCTGATTGCGCCTGCGAACCGCCTGTTCACCGGAAAGATCGGACGTGTTGCGCGCTGGCTCGCGGGAACGCTTGCCGTATTCGTGTTCTGCATCGTCGGCGTCTATGTCGCGTTCCTCACCGGCCTGCTTTCGGTCGATGTCGCCACGCCCTGGATCGTGAGCGCGCTCGAAGAAAAGCTGCCGCCCGGCCACAAGGTCACGATCGGGCGGACCCGTCTCGACTACGACAGTTCCGGCGCGCCGGTGCTGACCGCCGAACGGCTCGTCATCCGCAACGACATGAACGAAGAGATCGTGCGCGCCCCGGCCGCGGAAGTCGGTCTCGAAGCGGGCAGCCTCCTCGTCGGCAATTATCGCGTGCGGCGGATCACGCTGGTCAACGCCGTGATGACCATTCGTCTCGACGAAAGCGGCAACATCCGCGTCACCACGCCGAAAGCCCCGCAGCTTTCCGCCAACATGCAACCGCAGGCGAAAGCAAAGCCGCAGACGCCGCAGGAGTCTGCGGCGCACAGCGATCCGCTCGTCTTCACGGAAGCCGCGCGCTGGCTCGCGAGGCTCGAGCAGACCGGCATCGACGGCATCGCGCTCTCCGAAATCGGACTCGAGCGCGGAACGCTAACCGTCGAGAGCGAAACGCCGGGCAAGAACTGGACCTTCAAGAACATCAATTTCGCATTCCGCCGCCCCTCCGCCGGCGGCGCCACGTTCCGGTTGAGTTCGGGCGACGGCGCGAATCCCTGGGACATCACGGCGACGATCACCGCGCCGTCGAACGGTTCGCGTGCGATCGACCTGATCGCGAACCGCGTCATTCCAAACGATCTCATCAACGCCGCCGGATACGGCGGCCTCGATATCTATGCGAGCACGCCGGTATCGATATTCATGCGCGCCCAGATCGGCACCGACGGCAAGCTGATGAGTTCCGATCTCCGCATCGCCGCGGGCAAGGGCGAGGTCGGCAGCGCTGGCGACGAACGCGGCAGGTTCGAGATCGAGAACGCGCAACTGCTCATGCGCTTCGACGAACAGCGCGGCCTCTTCATCATCGACCCGTTCCAGATCGGCGCAGGACAGAACAGCCTGATCCTCGCGGCGATCATCGAGCCGCCGAAGGAAGGCAGCAAAGACTGGCATTTCATCGTGCCGAAAGGCAGGCTCGCGCTGGGCACTGGCCGCGCGAACGAGCCGCGTCTGACCATCGATACGCTGGAAATGCGTGGCGGGTTCGATCGCGAAACGCGCCGCTTCAGCATCGACGAAGGTGTGCTCCGCGGTCCGACCGCGGGTCTCGCGCTGACCGGTGCCGTGACGCTCGGCGACGAAACGCCGATGCTGCAGCTCGGCGTTGCCGCCGACCGGATGCCGGTGTCCGCGTTCAAGCGCCTGTGGCCCGCGCCGGTCGCGCCCGGCGCGCGTACATGGGTTCTGGAGCACGTCGAAAGCGGCCTCGTGGATCGCGTCGTCATCGCGCTCAACATTCCTCTCGAAGCGGTCGCGCAGGTCGATCCGGTGCTGCCCGACAGCGCGATCAAACTCGACGCGCAGACTTCCCAGATGCGGTTCACGCCCGTGAACGGGCTGCCGCCGATCAGCGACGCCAAAGCGACCATTTCCGTCACCGGACAGAACGTGCTCATCAAGGTGAACGGCGGGGTCGTCGATCTCGGCCGCAAACGCAGGCTGACGATTCCGCAGGGCACCTTCGAAGTGCGCGAGCATTTCCGCAATCCCGCGACCGGAGTCGTGCAGTTGCGGATCGAGGGCAGCGGCGAAGCCGTGGCCGATCTGTTGTCCCGCGACCTCGTGAAGGAAGAAACCGGCTTCACGCTCGATCCCGAGACCACGCGCGGCAATGTCGTGTCGAACGTGCGGATCGAAATGCCGTTGAAGCGGGACCTCTTGCGCAGCGAGATCCGTTACGCCGCCGAAGCCGACGCGAGCAATTTCAGCGCCGAGAACATCGTCAAAGGGCAGAAGATCGAGAACGCTTCCGGAAAGGTCACGCTTTCCGCGAACCAGCTTGTCGTGAAGGGCGAGGGCCGGCTGGGCGGTGCGCCATCGGTGTTCGAATATTCGAAGCCGCGCGGAAAACCCGAAGGCGAATTCCGTGTCGCGACCACGCTCGATAGCGCCGCGCGCCGCCGCCTCGGTTTCGATCTTGCGCCCGCGCTCGCCGGACCGATCACGGTGAAGGCGATCGGAAATTCCAGCGACAAGGAAACCCGCATCACCATCGATGCGGACCTGACAGGTGCCACGATCAACGAACTGGTGCCGGGCTGGAACAAGCCCGCCGGCCGCGCCGGACGCGCGCAGTTCCGGCTGATCGAGCGGGACGGCGCCTATAAGCTTGAGGATATCAACGTCACCGGCTCCGGTGTGCATCTGCGCGGCTCCGCCGAATTCGACTCCGAAGGCGGCTTGATCGGTGCGAGCCTTCCGACCTTCCATGTGTCGGAGGGGGACCGGGCCGGACTTACGGTGGAACGCCACAGCGAAGGCGCGCTTCGCGTTACGCTGCGGGGAGCCGTGATCGATGCGCGGGGCATGATCCGCGCGCTTTCGGAAACGCCGGCCGCCGGCAAGAAGAACGACAAGCAGCGCGACGTCGATCTCGATGTCCGCATCGGCGCGGCCACCGGCCATAACGGCGAAGTGATCCGCAACCTCGAACTGCGTCTCACGCGCCGCAACAGCGAAATTCGAAGCTTCGCGTTGCTGGGCCGGGTCGGACGGGACTCGACGCTGGTCGGCGAATTGCGCGCCCGCGACGGCGGCAAGCAGGTGATGTACCTGACCTCGGGCGATGCCGGCGCGGTCTTCCGCTTTGCCGACTACTATTCGAAGATTCAGGGCGGCGAAATCTGGATCGTGATCGATACGCCGACGCGCGATAACGCGCCGCAGGAAGGCATCGTCAGCATCCGGAACTTCAACATCGTAGGCGAGCCTGCGCTGGACCGCCTGCAGTCTTCAGCACCGTTGCCTTCGGAAAGCGATCGAACGGCGCAACGTCCTCCGCAGCGCGGCGGTGCCGTGCCCTTCGTTCGCATGCGCATCGATTTCACGCGCACGCCGGGCCGCTTCGAGATCAAGGAAGCGCTGATCTTCGGGCCGACCATCGGCGCGACGGTGGACGGCGTGCTCGACTACAACAGCAACAGCGTGCACCTGCGCGGCACTTACGTGCCGGCCTACGGCATCAACAACATCTTCGGTCAGATTCCGTTGGTGGGCTTGTTCCTCGGCGGTCCCAAGGAAGGCCTGCTGGCGCTGACCTTCGAGATCGTGGGACCGGCGAGCGGACCCACGCTGCGCATCAACCCGATGTCGATGGCGGCACCCGGTTTCTTCCGCAAGATCTTCGAGTTCCGCGGCGCGAACGACTCGAACGCGCCGATCAGCCCGCGCTGAGTTCAGACCGCACGAAGCAGCACGTGCTTCTTCTTGCCGAGCGAGAGTTTGATCACGCCTTCGGAGGTGAGGTCCTTCGCCGTCAACACCAGTTTCTCGTCGGCGACGGTGACGTCGTTGACCTTGATGCCGCCGGCCTTGATCTGGCGCCGCGCTTCGCTGGTCGATGACACGAAGCCGGCCTGCACGCTCGCGTTCAGAATGCCGATGCCGGCTTCGAGTTCGCTCTGCTTCGCTTCGATGCTGGGCAGGTTTTCGGCGAGTGCGCCTTCCTCGAAGGTCGTGCGTGCGGTGGCTTCCGCCTGTTCGGCGGCCTCGCGCCCGTGCACCATCGCGGTCGCTTCGGTCGCAAGAATTTTCTTGGCTTCGTTCACTTCCGCACCCTTGAGCGCGGCGAGCTTTGCGATTTCCTCGAGCGGCATCTCGGTGAAGAGCTTGAGGAAGCGCGCGACGTCGCCGTCTTCCGTGTTGCGCCAGAATTGCCAGTAGTCGTAGGGGCTGACGAGATTGGGATCGAGCCACACCGCACCGGCGGCGGTCTTGCCCATCTTCGCGCCGGAGGCGGTCGTGATCAGCGGCGAGGTGAGGGCAAAGAGATGCGCCTGCGCCACGCGGCGGCCGAGATCGATGCCGTTGATGATGTTGCCCCACTGGTCCGAACCGCCCATCTGCAGGCGGCAGCCGTAGCGCTTGGAGAGCTCCAGGAAGTCGTACGCCTGGAGGATCATGTAATTGAATTCGAGGAACGACAGTTCGTGCTGGCGTTCGAGCCGGAGCTTCACCGAGTCGAAGGTGAGCATGCGGTTGATCGAGAAGTGGCGGCCGACGTCGCGCAGGAAGTCGATGTAGTTGAGCTTGTTCAGCCAGTCGGCGTTATTCGCCATGATGGCGTCGTTGCCGCTGTCGCCGAACTTCAGGAAGCGCGTGAAGATATGGCGGATGCTCTTCAGGTTTTCGTTGATCTGGTCTTCGGTCAGCAGCCGGCGGGACTCGTCCTTGCCCGAGGGGTCGCCGACGCGGGTGGTGCCGCCGCCCATGAGCGCGATAGGGCGGTGCCCGGTCTTCTGCATCCAGCGCAGCATCATAGTCGGTAACAGGTGACCGACATGGAGCGAGGCCGCGGTACAATCGTAGCCGATATAGGCCGTGATCTGCTCGGACTTTGCGAGCTGATCGAGGGCCTCGGGCTCCGAGACCTGATGGATGAAGCCGCGGGATTCGAGGACGTGCAGGAAATCGGATTTGTAGGATGCCATGGCGCGCTGATGTCAGTGAATGCGCGGTGGTGTATCAGGTCCGGGGGCCAATTCAACCGGAGCGATTCTCTTGGCCATCGCCATCGGCACGATGAGCGGCACCTCGATGGACGGGGTCGATGTCGCGCTGCTTGAAACCGACGGCGAGACCGTTTCGCGCTTCGGGACCTACATTTCCCGCGAATACAGCCCGACCGAGCGCCACATCCTGCGAAGCGCGGTGAACGCGGCCCAGGAGATTACCGACCGCAACGCGCGGCCGCCGGCCGTTGACGAGGCGGAGACGCTCGTAACCGAGACGCACCTCCGGGCGATCGACGAACTGATCCAGCGCGAGGGGATTTCGCATGCGGCGGTCGATGTCGTCGGGTTTCACGGCCAGACCGTCCTGCACCGGCCCGAGCGCAGGCTGACGATCCAGATCGGCGACGGCGCAGCGCTTGCACGCAGGTTGCGGATTCCCGTGGTCTATGATTTTCGTGCCGCCGATGTTGCGGCGGGCGGGCAGGGTGCGCCGTTCGTGCCGGTGTTCCATCGCGCGCTGCTGCGCGCCTTCGATGATGGACCGATCGTTGTCGTCAACATCGGTGGCGTCGCGAATGTCACGTATGTCGACGGCGATGCCGAACCGGTCGCGTTCGACACCGGGCCCGGCAATGCGCCGATGGACGAACTCATGATGAGCCGCAGCGGCAAGCCGATGGACGAGGGCGGCGCGGTCGCGGCTTCCGGCAAGACGGACGAAGCCCTTGCGGCGAAGGCGCTCGCACATCCCTATTTCGCGCAACGGCCCCCGAAGTCGCTCGACCGCGCGGACTTCGCGCGGTTCGATCTCAAGTCGCTTTCGCTTGCCGATGCGCTCGCAACCGCCGCCGAAATCGTAACCGCCTCGATCGCGCTCGCGCGCGAGCACTTTCCGAAGGAACCGAAGCGCTGGATCGTCGCCGGCGGCGGCGCGCGTAACCCGACGCTCGTGAAGTTGTTGCAGAAGAAGCTCGCGCCCGCACGCGTGCAGACGGCGGAAGATGTCGGCTGGCAATCGAGCGCTGTGGAAGCGCAGGCCTTCGCGTTTCTCGCCGTGCGGGCAATGAAAAACCTGCCGCTTTCGTTCCCGAAAACGACAGGTGTTCCGAAGCCGATGACCGGCGGTGTGCTGGCGAAGCCGTAACCACTCGTCATGTCCGGCCTCTCAAGTCGGCTATAGCCGACTTGAGCATCAAATTTGCCGATGTCGGGTAACCCCGACATCAGTTGCCGGGCATCCACGCCTTAGCGGAACATCAATGCAGTAAAGACGTGGATGGCCGGGACGAGCCCGGCCATGACGAAATTAGATTTTTTGTGTTGTTCAAGCCGCCGTGTTCGCGCGCTCGTTCGGGAGACGGCGGTCGAGATATTCGTTCACGATGCCCATCAGATCTTCGATCTTGCCGTCGAAGAAGTGGTTCGCGCCCTTCAGGATGTTCTGTTCGATCACGATGCCCTTCTGCGTCTTGAGCTTCTCGACCAGCGTGCCGACGGAAGAGACGGGCACCACGGCGTCCTTGTCGCCGTGCACGAAGAGACCCGAAGACGGGCAGGGCGCGAGGAACGAGAAATCATAGAGGCTCGCGGGTGCTGCGATCGAGAGGAAGCCTTCGACTTCCGGACGGCGCATCAGGAGCTGCATGCCGATCCACGCGCCGAACGAGAAGCCTGCGATCCAGCAGGCACGCGCTTCCGGGTTCGCGCTCTGCACCCAGTCGAGTGCCGCAGCGGCGTCCGACAATTCACCCTGGCCGTGATCGAACGTGCCCTGGCTGCGGCCGACGCCGCGGAAATTGAAACGAAGCACCGAGAAGCCGCGGTTCGCGAAGGCGTAATAGAGGTGATAGACGACCGGATTGTTCATCGTGCCGCCGAACTGCGGGTGCGGGTGCAGGATGATCGCGATGGGCGAGGTCTTGCTCCGGCCGGGCTGGAACCGGCCTTCGAGGCGGCCTTCTTCGCCGGTGAAAATCACTTCAGGCATTTGGGGTGCTTTCCGTCGTTTTGCGCTTATGTAATCAGTGCGCAGGGTTCCGGGTCCGGTTGACTCGCAGGTAACACCGGCCTACTTTAGAATAATTCTAAATAGAGATTCCGCTCGGCGGCGCCAGCCATCGTTAGCCACGCGTTCCCACGCTTCGAGCTTTCTCTCTTAAACAATACGGGGCTCGAAAAGCAAGATTTTTCGGCTCCGGGATATCGAGCGATGGCAAGGGTTTATCTCGATTACAACGCGACTTCGGTGCCGCGCGTCGCGGCAAAGGAAGCCGTTGCTGCTGCGATGATGGCGCCCGCCAATGCGTCTTCGGTGCATACCGAGGGCCGTGCCGCTCGTGCGATCGTCGAGGATGCCCGGCACCAGCTGGCCGTGCTGATCGGCGCGGAACCCGAAAGCATCTTCTTCACGAGTGGCGCGACCGAGTCGAACGCGACCGCGCTTTCGCCGGAACTGGAACTCGCGGGCAAGGCCACGCGCTGCGATGTGCTGGTGCTTTCCGGTGTCGAGCACCCGGCGGTCCGCGCCGGCGGCAGCTTCAAGCCCGAGCAGATCGAATACGTTCCGGTCGACGCGAACGGCGTGATCGTGATTGCGGCGCTCGAAGAGACACTTGCCAAGCATAAGAAAGAAGGCCGCCGCGCGTTTGTTTCGGTGATGGCCGCGAACAACGAAACCGGCGTGCTGCAGCCGCTGCGTGCGGTCGCCGACCTCGTGCATGCGCATGACGGTGTCTTTCATTCCGATGCCGTGCAGGTCATCGGCAAGATCCCCTTCGATCTGAAGGAAAGCGGCGTCGACATTCTGTCCATCACCTCGCACAAGCTCGGCGGTCCGCAGGGCATCGGCGCGGTCGTGACCGCGCATCGCGATACGCGCGTGCCCGCGATCATGCGCGGCGGCGGGCAGGAGCGCGGACGGCGTCAGGGCACCGAGAGTGTCGCGGCAATCGCGGGCTTCGGCGCTGCGGCGACCGAAGCGGGACAGACGCTGACCCCGGAAGGTTCGCGGCTCGGCGCACTGCGCGCGAAGATAGAAGAAGGCATTCGCACGATTGCAAAAGACGCCGTGATCTTCGGCGACCGTGCGGCAAGGCTGCCGAACACGACTTTCTTCGCGGCCCCCGGCGTGAGCGCGGAAACGGCGCTGATCATGCTCGATCTCGACGGGGTCGCGCTTTCGGCGGGCTCGGCCTGTTCGTCGGGCAAGTCGGCGGCGTCCCCCACGCTGCAGGCGATGGGAATTACTTCCGAAGTCGGCCGCTGCGCCATGCGTGTGAGCACCGGCTGGAATACGACCGACGCGGATGTCGAACAGTTTCTTCGCGCATGGTCGAAGGTCTATACGTCACTCAACAAGCGCGGCGCGCAAGCCGCTTAACGAAGATCAAGTTGCGCGCGAGGCGCACGGAGTAAGCAATGCCAGCGGTTCAAGAGACAGTCGATCGCGTCAAATCCATCGACGTCGATCAATACAAATACGGTTTCGAGACCAAGATCGAAGTCGAGAAGGCACCAAAGGGTCTCGACGAGAGCACCGTACGCTTCATCTCCGGCAAGAAGAACGAGCCGGAGTGGATGCTCGAGTGGCGTCTCGAGGCGTTCCGCCGCTGGAAGACCATGGCCGAGCCGGAGTGGGCGCGCGTCCATTACAAGAAGGTGGATTATCAGGACCTCTATTACTACGCCGCGCCGAAGAAGCAGGCGGGCCCGAAGTCGCTCGACGAACTCGATCCGGAAATTCTCGAGACGTACAAAAAACTCGGTATTCCGCTGAGCGAGCAGGAAGTGCTCGCCGGCGTATCCGAGGAGAACCGCGTCTATTCCAAGGTTGCGGTCGATGCGGTGTTCGACTCGGTCTCGGTGGTCACGACCTTCAAGGAAGAACTGAAGAAGGCCGGCGTCCTCTTCATGTCGATCTCGGAAGCGATCCGCGAGCATCCCGATCTCGTGAAGAAATATCTCGGCTCGGTCGTGCCGATCACCGACAATTTCTTCGCGACGCTGAACTCGGCGGTCTTCTCCGACGGCTCCTTCGTCTACATCCCGAAGGGCGTGCGCTGCCCGATGGAGCTGTCGACCTATTTCCGCATCAACGAGCGCAACACCGGCCAGTTCGAGCGCACGCTGATCATCGCCGACGAGGGCGCTTATGTGAGCTATCTCGAAGGCTGCACCGCGCCCGCGCGTGACGAAAACCAGTTGCACGCGGCGGTCGTCGAACTTGTCGCGCTCGACAACGCCGAGATCAAATATTCGACCGTGCAGAACTGGTTTCCGGGGGACTCGGAAGGCAAGGGCGGCGTCTATAACTTCGTGACCAAGCGCGGCGACTGCCGTGGCAACGGTTCGAAGATTTCCTGGACGCAGGTCGAGACCGGCTCCGCGATTACGTGGAAATATCCGTCGTGCATCCTGCGCGGCGACAATTCGCAGGGCGAGTTCTACTCGATCGCGATTTCGAACGGCTACCAGCAGGTCGACAGCGGCACCAAGATGATCCACCTCGGCAAGAATACGTCGAGCCGCATCATTTCGAAGGGCATCGCCGCCGGCGTCTCGCAGAATACCTATCGCGGGCAGGTTTCCGCGCATCGCAAGGCCACGAACGCGCGCAACTTCACGAACTGCGACTCGCTGCTCATCGGCGACAAGTGCGGCGCGCATACGACGCCGTATATCGAAGCGAAGAACTCGTCCGCCGTGTTCGAACACGAGGCGACCACCTCGAAGATTTCCGACGAGATGTTGTTCTACTGCCGCCAGCGCGGGCTTTCCGCGGAAGAAGCGGTAGCGCTCGTGGTGAACGGCTTCGTCAAGGACGTGCTGCAGCATCTGCCGATGGAATTCGCGGTGGAAGCGCAGAAGCTGATTGCAATCTCTCTCGAAGGAAGCGTGGGCTAAAATGGCGTTGCTCGAAGTAAAAAATCTCCAGGCGCGGGTAGAAGAAAAAGAAATCCTCCGCGGCCTGAACCTCACCATCAATCCGGGCGAGGTCCACGCGATCATGGGCCCGAACGGCTCCGGCAAATCCACGCTCTCGTATGTGCTGGCCGGCAAGGACGACTACGAAGTCACCGGCGGTTCGGCGACCCTCGACGGCGAAGACCTTCTTGAGTTGGAGCCCGACGAGCGCGCGGCCAAGGGCCTGTTCCTTGCGTTCCAGTATCCGATCGAAATTCCGGGCGTCGCCTCGATGACCTTCCTGCGTACCGCCGTGAACGCGGTCCGCAAGAAGCGCGGCGAGGAAGAGCTTTCCACGCCGGATTTCCTGCGCCTCGTGCGCGAGAAGGCGAAGGAGCTGAACATCAAGGACGACATGCTGAAGCGTCCGGTGAATGTCGGCTTCTCCGGCGGCGAGAAGAAGCGCAACGAAATCCTCCAGATGTCGTTGCTCGAGCCCAAGATGTGCGTGCTGGACGAGACCGACTCCGGCCTCGACATCGACGCGCTGAAAATCGTCGCCGACGGCGTCAATCGCCTGCGCGCGAAGAACCGCGGCTTCCTCGTGATCACGCATTACCAGCGCCTCTTGGACCACATCGTGCCGGACGTCGTGCACGTGATGGCCAAGGGCAGGATCGTGCGCACCGGCGGGCCGGAGCTTGCGCACGAACTCGAAGCCAAGGGTTACGCCGCCTACGAAAACGCGGCTTGAGGTGAGCTACGTGAACGCTGAAGTCAAAATGATGCGTACCGCAGCCGAAACGGCTTATTCGGATGCGCTGTCGGCATTGCCGGCCCCCGATGCAATCCGGAGCCTGCGCGAGAAGGCGCTGCGTCTCTTCGCGGAGAAGGGCTTACCGCACCGCCGCGTGGAGGAGTGGAAGTACACCGACCTGCGTGTGCTGCTGCGCGATATGGCGCCGCTTGCAAAAGGTGCGGACGCCGCGGCGCTTGCCGAAGCGAAGAAAAGCGATCTGCTCGGCAATATCGGTGCCCGTGAAATCACTTTCGTGAACGGCGCTTTTGTTGCCGGACTTTCCAATCTCAAGGGTCTTGAGAAGGGCCTGCGCATTGCGACGCTGGGCGACGCGCTGAAGAGCGACCCCGCGCTGCCGCAGCTGCTCGCGGGGCTGAACCCGGGCAAGTATGATGCGGTCTTTGCGCTCAATACCGCCGCGCTGAACGAAGGCATCGTGATCGAGGTTGCTGCGGGTGCGCAGATCACGAAGCCCATTCACATCCGCCACATCGTCACGGGCACTGCGCCGGTGAGCGTTTTCGGCCGCGCACTCGTCAAGGTCGGTGCGAAGGCGCAGGCGACCCTCGTGCAGTCGCATGTGGGACCGGATGCCGTGGCCTACCAGTCGAATACCGTCCTTCAGCTTTCGGTCGCGGACGACGCCGAACTCGATGTCGTGCGCGTGCAGGCGGAGGGCGACAAGGCGATCCATCTTTCCATGATGATCGGTGCCATCGGCAACGAAAGCCGCTTCCGCTCGTTCGCGCTCACCACGGGTGCCGCCGTTTCGCGCCATACCGTGCCGTTTGCCTATGCCGGACGAAATGCACGCGCGACGATTGCTGGCGCCACGCTCCTACGCGGGAAGCAGCATGCGGACACGACGCTCGAAGTCGATCACGCGATGCCGGGCGGCGAGAGCCGTGAACTCTTCAAGACCGTACTTGATGATGAAACCAAGGGCGTGTTTCAGGGTCTCATCATCGTGCGGCCCGACGCGCAGAAGACCGACGGCCGCATGATGTCCGCGGCGCTCCTGCTTGGCGATAACGCCGAAATGGACAACAAGCCGGAGCTCGAAATCTTCGCGGACGACGTGCAGTGTGCGCATGGTGCGACCACCGGCGCGCTCGACGAAGACCTCCTGTTCTATCTGCGTGCGCGCGGCATTCCGAAGAAGGAAGCCGAAAGCCTGTTGATCCAGTCGTTCTTCGGCGAAGCGGTTGAAACCGTCGAGAACGTGAAGATCCGGGATGCGGTCATGAAACGTGCGAGCGCCTGGCTCGCGGAACGAGGCTGATCTTGAACGCGCCCGCAAAGCCCGCCTTCGACGTTGCGAAGGTGCGCGCGGACTTCCCGATTTTATCCAAGGAAGTCTACGGCAAGAAGCTCGTCTATCTCGATAATGCGGCGTCGGCGCAGAAGCCCCGTCAGGTGCTCGACCGCATGCGCTACTGCTACGAGCACGAATACGCGAACGTGCATCGCGGCCTGCATTATCTCGCAAATTCCGCGACCGAAGCCTATGAAGGTGCGCGCGAAAAGGTGCGCGCCTTCCTGAACGCGAAGTCCACCTCCGAGATCATCTTCACGAAGAACGCGACCGAGGCGATCAACCTCGCGGCCGCGTCATTCGGCTTGGCGGAAATTTCCGAAGGCGACGAGATCGTACTCTCGATCATGGAGCATCACTCGAACATCGTGCCCTGGCATTATCACCGCGAGCGCAAGGGCGCGGTGATCAAATGGGCGCCGGTCGACGAGCACGGTAACTTCCTGCTCGACGAATTCGAGAAGTTGCTGACCAAGCGCACCAAGATCGTCGCGATCACGCAGATGTCGAACGCGCTCGGCACGATTGTTCCGATTAAAGAGGTCGTGAAGCTCGCGCATGCGCGGGGCATCCCGGTGCTGGTCGACGGCAGCCAGGGGGCGGTGCATCTCACGCCCGACGTGCAGGACCTCGATGCCGACTTCTACGTCTTCACCGGCCACAAGCTTTACGGCCCGTCGGGCATCGGCGTGCTGTACGCCAAGCGCGAGTGGCTCGACCGCCTGCCGCCGTTCCTCGGCGGCGGCGAGATGATCCGCGAGGTGACGGAAGAAGGCGTCACCTACGGTGAGCCGCCGCACAAGTTCGAGGCCGGAACGCCCGCGATCGTACCGGCGGTCGGTCTCGGCGCTGCGATCGATTACGTGCAGGCGCTGGGCCATGCCAACATCGCGGCTCAGGAGAAGATGCTGCTCGACTACGCGACCGAGAAACTCTCGCGCATCAACAGCCTTACGATTTACGGCCGTGCGAAAGAGAAGGGCGCGATCCTGTCGTTCGCGATGGAGAACGCGCACCCCCACGACATCGCAACCGTGATCGACCGGCATGGCGTGGCGGTCCGCGCCGGCACCCATTGCGCGATCCCGTTGCTCAAGCGCTACGGCTGCACTGCCACCTGCCGCGCTTCCTTCGCGTTCTACAACACGAAGGAAGAGGTCGATGCGCTGTTTGAAGCTCTTCTAAAAGCACAGGACATGTTCGCGTGACGTGCCGTTCGCATAACCGCCGCCTTTTGGTGTAGAAAGACGCCCATGAGCGAAGAAGCAAAACCGCCCGAGACGGCGAACGCCCCCGCTTTCCAGTCCGGGATTCCGGCCGAGGAACTGTCGCGGCTGACCGACGATATCGTCGGCGCCCTCAAGACCGTTTACGACCCCGAGATCCCGGTCGACATCTACGAACTCGGCCTGATCTACAAGGTCGACATCGCGGACGACCGGGCGGTCGCGGTCGATATGACCCTGACCTCGCCGAATTGCCCGGCCGCCGTGGAACTGCCGGGCATGGTCGAAAACGCCGTTTCCTCGGTGCAGGGCGTAGGCCCGGTGAAGGTCAAGGTCGTATTCGACCCGCCCTGGGACCAGAGCCGCATGTCCGAAGATGCCAGGGTTGCGCTGAACCTCTGGTGACCCCACGTAACGGATCGGTAGAATAGGGCCGTTAGAGTCGAAGCCATGAACGCACCCCGTCCAAGACCCGCCGTGATGACCGTAACCGAATCCGCCGCCGCTCGCGTCCGCGAGCTGATCGAGCGGTCGGAGCAGCCGGTCGCCGGTGTGCGCGTCGGCGTGAAGAACGGCGGCTGCGCCGGCATGTCCTACACCATGGACCTCGCCGACGCGGTCCAGAAGGGCGACGAGGTGGTCGAGACCCAGGGCGTGAAAGTCCTGATCGACCCGAAGGCGGTGCTGTTCCTGCTCGGCACGACGATGGATTTCACCGTGGACAAGATGTCCGCGAAGTTCGTGTTCAGGAATCCGAACGAGACCTCGGCCTGCGGCTGCGGCGAGTCCGTTTCGATCACGCCGGCGAAGCCGGAAACCGTCAACTAATCCGGCCGCGCGTGGCGCTCGACGATCCCGAGGCGATCCGCGAACTGTTCTCTTCCTTTCGAAGCGTAAGCGTGCGCCGCATGTTCGGCGGGCATGGCGTCTTTCTGGACGGCATGATGTTCGCGCTCGAAGCGGACGGCGAGATGTACCTCAAGGCCGACGATCTCACGATCCCGAAGCTCGCCGCCGAGAACTCGGAGCCTTTCGTTTACAAGGCGAAAGGCCGGGAAATCTCGCTTTCCTACTGGAAGCTGCCGGAGCGCCTCTACGACGAGCCCGACGAATTCGCTGCCTTTGCGCGCGATGCTTTCGAGGCGGCACGGCGCGCGGCGGGAGCCAAACCGAAACGCAAAACGCCGAAAACGAAAAAGGCTCCGAAACCGGAGCCGAAGACGAAAAAGAGCAAGAAGAAGCGGCGCTAGCTACGCGACCTTGGACTGGCCGTCCTGCAGCGCATTTTCTGCGATCACGCAGTTGCGGCCGGCGGCCTTGGCCGCATAGAGGCAATTGTCGGCGCGCTCCAGGATCGAGGAGACGTCGTCGCCCTTGCGCCACTGCGCGACGCCGAGCGAAATCGTAACGCGGCCCAGCGTTTCGCCGGTCGAACGGCGCAGGAGTTCCTTGCTCTGGACCGCGCGGCGGATGTGATCGGCAACGGTAAGCGCCTGCGCGAGCATCGTGCTCGGGAGCAGCACCGCGAATTCCTCGCCGCCGTAACGCGCGGCAATGTCCTGTCCCTTGACGTTGTGCTTGAGCGACACCGCCACGAGGCGAAGCACCTGGTCTCCGGTCAGATGACCGTAGGTGTCGTTGAATTTCTTGAAATGATCGATGTCGGTGAGGATCACCGCGAACGGTTCGCCGCTGGCTTCGGCTCCCTTGAGCATGCGCTCGATGGAGTTGTCGAAGAACTTGCGGTTCGAAAGGGTGGTCAGCGGATCGGTCAGCGATTCCGTGCGCACGACTTCGAGGTTTTCCTGCAACTCGCGGATTTCCTGCCGCGAGTCCCGCAGGCGCTGCTGCATGAGCTGGTTCTTGTTTTCGACTTCGCGGGTCGCGCTGACCAGCGACTCGACGATCGCGCGCACCTGCTCGCGATCCTGATCGTTCGCGATTTCCGCGCTCGCACCTTCCAGCGACTTCGAATAGCTGTCCGCGGTGCCGATCGAAGCGTCGATCATCGCCATGACCTGCTCGATCTCGCCGGCGATCTGGGTGCCGACCTTGTCGATGCGTTCGCCGATATCCGCCGCGGAGAAATGCTTGAGGTAAAGTTCTTCGATCTTCGCTTCGCTGATCGTGCCGGTGTGCGAAATCTGGTCGTTGATGATCTGGTTCAGCGACGGGTTGATGCCGGACGCGTACGTGTACCAGACTTCGAAGCTGTGCGGGGTCGCAGCATGACGCAGCGCTTTGATGCGCTCGAGGGCGGCCTCGGCGATACCGATCGTCCGTTCGAACTCAGCGTCGTTTGTCGCCATAACGCCCACTGCGTCCCCGTTGCGGGCGACGCCCCGAGATCGCCAAACCTGCGATCCTTTAAGGACTTACTGTAATTTCGGATCGTGAACGGATTGTAAATTGCGAGTGGCTCGCAATTCGTTGGGGTATCAACTTACCGACTCGCGGCTCTTCCGGTTGACCGGGCGGTGCAGGAACGCCGGAAGCTGCGAAGCATCGTTCGAGACCCCGTTCTGCGGTTTCGGAGCCGGTTTCGACTCCAACCTGGCCGGTTTCGACTCCGACTTCGCTGGTTTCGGTGCCGTTTCCTTCATTTCGGGCGCCGCATTGCGCTTTTCCGGATTCCGGTTGCGTCCACCCCGGCGGCCGCGTTGCTTGCCGCCACGGCGTCCGCGGCCTTCCGTCACTTCGGCCGTTTCAGCTTCCGACTCCGTATCGGCCAGCGGCTGTTCGTTGCCGACCCATTCGATGTTCTGCCCGATCAGTTTCACGATCGCGTCGATCGACTTCTTGTCCATCGGGGCGACGAGGGTGAACGCTTCGCCGGTACGTCCCGCGCGGCCGGTGCGGCCGATGCGGTGGACGTAGTCTTCGGCGTGGTAGGGCACGTCGAAATTGAAGACGTGACTGACTTCCGGAATGTCGAGGCCACGCGCGGCGACGTCGGATGCGACAAGCAGCTTGGTTTCGCCCTTGCGGAAGGCTTCGAGCGCCGCCATGCGCGAGCGCTGGTCCATGTCGCCGTGCAGTGCCGCGGCGTTGAAGCCGTGCTTCACGAGCGACTTGTGAAGGGTCGCGACATCGCGCTTGCGGTTGCAGAAGATGATGCCGTTGTTGAGCGTTGCTTCCGCTCCGCGGATCAGCTTGCGCAGCACGTCGCGCTTTTCGAAGTCCTTCGAGCTGGTGTGGACCAGCTTCTGCGCGACGCTGGTCGCGGTGCTCGCGGGCCGGGCGACTTCGATCTGGACCGGGTTCGAGAGGAAGGTGTTGGTGAGCCGCTGGATTTCCGGCGGCATGGTCGCGGAGAAGAACAGGGTCTGGCGCGTGAACGGCACGAGCTTGCAGATGCGCTCGATGTCCGGAATGAAGCCCATGTCCAGCATGCGGTCGGCTTCGTCGATGACGAGCAGTTCGACGCCGGTGAGCAGCAGGCGCCCGCGCTCATGATGGTCGAGCAGACGGCCGGGGGTTGCGATCAGCACGTCGACGCCGCGCATGAGCTTGGCATCCTGATCGTCGAACGACACGCCGCCGATGAGCAACGCGATCGATAGCTTGTGGTTCTTGCCGTACTTGACGAAGCTCTCTTCGACCTGCGCCGCGAGTTCGCGGGTGGGCTCGAGGATCAGGGTGCGCGGCATGCGTGCGCGGGCGCGGCCCTGTTCGAGCATCGTGATCATCGGGAGCGTGAAAGCGGCGGTCTTGCCGGTGCCGGTCTGCGCGATGCCGAGGACGTCGCGGCGATTGAGGACCTGGGGAATGGCTTGCGCCTGGATGGGCGTCGGGGTCGTATACCCCGCGGCCTCGACGGCTGAGAGCACCTTCTGGCTCAAGCCGAGTTCGGAAAAGTTCATGTAGTTCGTGGTTCCATCTCGCCCGGTGGGCAGCTTCCTCATCGGTTCCAGGCCGGATGCCTTATTTGGAACTTCGCGCGAAACGCTTCACGCAAGGAGCGCCGGATCGAGGGCGTAACGGGGCGAATCCAAACCGCCCTTCGATGCGTTGCAACATAAGAAGAAAACGGCGGAAGTCAATGAAAATCGCTGCTAAACGGCTAGGCAGCGCGATCACGGTGAAGACGGGGTGAGCATGGAAGGCGGAATTCCAATCGTACTGGTGCCGGGGCTGAACTGCACGGCGCGGGTTTACGCCGCGCAACTTCCGGGGCTCTGGCAGTTCGGGCCGGTGCAGATCGCCGATCACCGCCGCGGCAACGCCATGGCCGCGATCGCCAAATCCATTCTCGACCGTGCGCCGAAGCAATTCGCGCTCGCGGGTTTTTCGATGGGCGGTTACATCGCCCTCGAAATCCTGCGGCAGGCGAAGGATCGCGTGAGCAAGCTCGCGTTGATCGATACGGCCGCCGCCGCCGACCGCCCCGAGCAGACCGAGAAGCGCCTGAAGAGCATCGCGCTGACCCGCGAGGGCCGGGAGGACGAGCGCGAGGAAGCGTTGTGGCCGCTGCTCGTGCACGCGTCGCGTGTGAACGACGCTTCCGTCCGCGACGTCGTGAAGGCGATGCATCGCGAAACCGGCTCCGAGGCTTATATCAACCAGCAGACCGCGATCATGGGCCGTGCGGATTCGCGGCCGCTGTTGCGCGACCTGAAAATGCAGACGCTGATCGTCGTCGGCGACTCGGATCAACTGACGCCGCCTGCCGCCGCCGAGGAGATGCACGCGCTGGTTTCGGGTTCGCGCCTCGAAGTCATTCCCGCGTGCGGACACATGTCCACGCTCGAGCGGCCCGAACGCGTGACGCAATTGCTCGTGGAGTGGCTTGCCGCCCGCTGACGTCAGTCGATCGGCAGGCCGACGTAGTTTTCCGCGAGCGAACGCGCGCCGGCTTCCGACGAAGTGTAGTAATCCAATTCCGCGATCTGGCGCCTGCGGTCGAAGTCGCTGTCGTTCGGATTGAGGTGCAGCATCGTGGTCATGAAGTACGAGAAGCGCTGCGCCTTCCAGATGCGCGATAGGCATTTCTTCGTATAGCCGTCGAGCAGCGCCTTGTTGCCCTTCTTGTAGAACGCTTCGAGCCCGCGCGAGAGGAACAACACGTCGGCGGTCGCCAGGTTCATGCCCTTCGCGCCGGTCGGCGGCACGATGTGCGCGGCATCGCCGGCGAGGAACAGGCGTCCGTACTGCATCGGTTCGGTGACGAAGCTGCGCATGGCCGTCACTCCCTTCTCGATGACGCGGCCAGTGTCCAGTTTCACTGCTCCATCCGGGCTAAGGCGGTGCTGTAACTCTTTCCAGATGGCTTCATCGCTCCACTTCTTCGCGTCCTCCTGCGGATCGCACTGGAGATAGAGCCGCGTGATCTTCGGAGCGCGCATGGAGTAAAGCCCGAAGCCGCGATCGGTGTAGGAGTAGATCAGTTCGTGCGAGGGCGGGGTCGATTCCGCGAGGATGCCGAGCCAGCCGAACGGATAGACCCGCTCGAACTCGGTCAGCACGCCTTTCGGAATGCTCGGACGGCAGATGCCGTGGAAGCCGTCGCATCCGGCGATGAAATCGCAAGCGATTTCATGAGATTCGCCGTTCTTCTTGAATCGGATTTTCGGCTTGTCGGTGTCGAGGTCGTGGACGGAAGTCTCCGAAACCTCGAATTCGATTCTGCCGCCTTGGCTTAGGCGCGCTTGAATCAAGTCTTTAACGACTTCATGTTGTCCGTAAACAACGATGTCCTTGTTCACGAGCGCCTTGAAGTCGATCCGCCTGCGCTCTCCATTGATTCCGATTTCGATGCCTTCATGCGCGAGGCCTTCCTTGCGCATGCGCGCACCGACGCCGAGGTCGTCGTAGAGGGCGGTAGCCCAGTGCTCGAGCACGCCGGCGCGGATGCGCGCCTCGACGTATTCGCGCGAGCGGTTCTCGACGATGATGCAGTCGATCCCGAGCCGATGCAGCAGCAAGGAGAGCGTCAGTCCCGCAGGACCGGCGCCGATGATTCCGACCTGAACACGCATAGTTTCCACCTGAGCCTTGTAATTTTTTCGGCGAAACTAGCGGAAAAAGCGCCGGGGAAAAGGGACAGCCCGGGTAACGGCTGACCCTTTTCCGTGCGGGTCGCGGTCTTAGCTGGAATGGGGGCCTTCGAGCTTGCCGTCTGGGCTCGCCTGGCTGACGGCCTCGGGGAAGAACTGGCTCAGGAGCTTGAGCACGTCGTCGACCGGAATCCCCATCTGCTGGGCGATCTGGCGGATCTGCTCGTTGCCGAGCGCGTCGCGAATTTGCGACGGCGTGACCGGAAGGTTCTGGCCGTTGCCGAGCCAGGAACCGATCTGGCGTTCGAGGCCGCCTTCCTGCAGCTGCTTGAGCAGGCCGCCGATGGAACCGAGGTCGGTATTTTTCAGGACCTCGCCGAAAATGTCGGGGAGCTGCTGCGACTGCGGCTGTGCGTTGCCGCCGAGCGCGCCCTTCAACACTTC
>VFQR01000462.1_pt1 | contig 56652 bp, 62 predicted proteins | sample 3512321 | NCBI WGS metagenome assembly VFQR01 (sample SAMN10412374, study PRJNA504923) | tailings metagenome | isolation source: Relicate 3 Philex TSF1 revegetated site | place: Philippines: Tuba, Benguet | collected 2017-08-29 | reverse complement strand
TCCGCAAGGCCACCGAGCAGGCCAAGCGCCAGATGATCCGCGTGCCGCTGCGCGACGCCCGCACCCTGCATCACGACATCACCGGCCGCCACGGCGCCGGCAAGGTCGTGCTGCGTGCAGCCGTTGCCGGTACCGGTATCATCGCCGGTGGTCCGATGCGCGCCGTGTTCGAAACGCTTGGCATCAACGATATCGTTGCCAAGTCGACCGGCACCTCGAACCCCTACAACATGGTTCGCGCCACGTTCGACGCCCTCAAGCGCGTCGACAGCCCCCGTTCGGTGGCTTCGCGTCGCGGCCTCAAGGTTTCGGAACTCCAGGCTCGCCGCGGCGAGACTGCAGTCGAAGCCTGATAAGGCTGGTGGAGAAGAACAATGGCTAAAGACAAGACCATCGTCGTGCAGCAGATCGGTTCGCCGATCCGCCGCGAAAAGAGCCAGCGCGCGACCCTTATCGGTCTCGGGCTCAACAAGATGAACAAGCAGCGTGAGCTGGTTGATACGCCCGAAGTTCGCGGCATGATCAACAAGATCCCGCACCTCGTCCGCGTTGTCGGCGAGTAAAGGAAGGTCGGATCAATGACTCGTTTGAACGAACTTCGCGATAATGCCGGTGCCAACAAGGTCCGCGTCCGCGTCGGCCGTGGTATCGGTTCGGGCGTCGGCAAGACCGGTGGCCGCGGTGGCAAGGGCCAGACGGCCCGCGCCGGCGTCGCGATCAACGGCTTCGAAGGCGGCCAGATGCCCCTTCACATGCGTATGCCCAAGCGCGGCTTCAACGCCTGGAACCCGAAGGACTTCAACGAAGTCCGGATCGATCGCATCCAGGCGTATATCGACAGCGGCAAGCTCGACGCCAAGGGCGTCATCGATGCGGCTGCCCTGGTTGCCGCCGGTGTCATCCGCCGTCCCCGTGATGGCGTTCGTCTGATCGGCGCCGAAGGCTTCTCGGCCAAGAAGGTTACCTTCAAGGTTGACTATGCCACCAAGGGCGCTGCCGCTGCCATCGAGGCTGCCGGTGGCAAGCTCGATCTGATCCCGGTCAAAGAGACCTGGAAGAAGACCCCTTACGCCAAGTAATTGACTTGGCAGGGCGCACCCGGTCCACAGGCTGGGTGCGCTCTTTTGGTTTGTTGCGTCTGGCGGTCACATATCCCATATATGCGTCGCCAGCGCTCCGAGCGCACCTGGCACCAGGGGCATCGCGCGGCTGAGTGGGGAGGGGCTCTCCATACCGAGCGAAGCCAAAACAAAAGACTAGGGCGGCTCGATGTGTTCGCCAGAACGCATGCCGCGCTAGGCCGTAGGAGCGATATATGGCGTCCGCAGCCGAACAGCTGGCACGTAATCTAAGTTTCTCGACCTTTTCGAAGGCCAAGGCCCTTCAGCAGCGCATCTGGTTTACTCTCGGAGCGCTGCTTGTTTATCGTTTGGGCACGTTCATTCCCGTTCCGGGCATTGATCCGGATGCGTTCCGCGCGACGTTCGAGCAGTCGCAGCAGGGCATTATCGGCATGTTCAACATGTTTGCCGGTGGCGCCGTCGAACGCATGGCGATCTTTGCGCTGAACCTTATCCCCTACATCACCGCATCCATCGTGGTGCAGGTGCTCTCGACCGCTTCTCCGCGCCTCGAAGCGCTGCGCAAGGAAGGGGGCGAGGCTGGTCGTCGCAAGATCAATCAGTATACCCGCTACCTGGCCGTGGTCTTCTGCGCAATCCAGGCCTACGGCATCGCCGTCGGTCTTGAGGGCAGCCAGGGCGTGGTGCTCAATCCAGGCTGGTTCTTCCGCATCTCGACCGTGATCACCCTGGTGGGTGGCACGATGTTCCTGATGTGGCTGGGCGAGCAGATTACGGCCCGTGGCGTCGGCAACGGCATTTCGCTGATCATCTTTGCCGGTATCGTGGCTAACCTGCCGGCCACCATCGCCCAGACCCTTGAACTGGCGCGGACAGGCGCCATCCCGGCCTTTGCGGGCCTGGGTATGCTGGTTCTCGCCTTGGTGGTGATTGCGGTCATCGTCTTCTTTGAACGCGCCCAGCGGCGACTGCTGATCCAGTATCCAAAGCGTCAGGTCGGCAACAAGATGTTCCAGGGCGATACGTCGCACCTGCCCCTGAAGCTCAACACTTCGGGCGTCATCCCGGTGATCTTTGGTTCCTCGCTGCTGCTGCTGCCGGCAACGATCGCCTCGTTCGCCGCCCAGGGCAATGCACCGGGCTGGCTGACGACGGTGACGGCCCTGCTGGGTCGCGGCCAGCCGCTCTATCTGGCGCTGTTCGCGTTCTTCATCATCTTTTTCGCCTTCTTCTATACGGCCATCGTGTTCAACCCGACCGATACCGCTGACAATCTCAAGCGTTCGGGCGGCTTCATTCCGGGCATTCGCCCGGGCGAGCGTACCGCGCAGCACATCGACTACGTGCTCACCCGCATTACCGTGGTTGGTGCACTCTACTTGACGGTCGTGGCGCTCATTCCCGAAGTGCTGTTCAGCCAGCTGGCGGTGAGTCAGTTTATCGGCGGCACGTCGCTGCTGATCATGGTGACGGTGACGCTTGATACGATCACGCAGATACAGAGCCATCTTGTGGCCCAGCAATATGAGGGGCTCTTGAAGAAATCCCGTCTTGGAGGAGGCAAGCGTCGATGAGGTTGATCCTGTTGGGACCCCCGGGGGCGGGGAAGGGCACACAGGCCAAAATTCTGGTGGATGCTTACGGCATCCCCCAACTCTCAACCGGTGACATCCTTCGTGCAGCGATTGCGGCCAAGACCCCTCTGGGGCTGGAGGCCAAGGCGATTGTTGACCGTGGCGACCTGGTCTCCGATGTGATTGTCAACGGGATCGTGTCTGAACGTCTTGATGCCGAGGACTGCAAGCCCGGCTTTATCCTCGACGGATTTCCGCGCACCATTGCCCAGGCAGAGGCGCTGGACCAGATGCTGGCAGAGAAGGGCATTGCCCTGGATGCCGTCATCGAGATCAAGGCCGAGGCCGACGAACTGGTCAAGCGCGTCATCAACCGCGCCAAGGAATCGGGTGGGGCCCGAGCCGACGACAATGAGGAAGTGCTGCGCAAGCGCCTCGGCGTCTATTCGGAACAGACGGCGCCGCTGGTCGCGTACTACACGGGCAGGGGTCTTCTGAAGCCGGTGGACGGCATGGCTCCCGTCGACGAGGTCACGGCTGCAATCAAGGCCGCACTCGGCAAGTAACATGAGGCGGATCGGCTGTTGACTCGGCCCGGTCTTGTCCTTAAAGAACCGCACCAGTCTCATGGATCATTGGGCTGGATTCGGTTCTCCCTTAGTTGGGGGTCGAAATCCGGTCCCTTGTTGTTTAAAGGCACCCGCCGCGACGGCGCGTGTGAATGAAGGAGAGCAGACGTGGCTCGTATTGCTGGCGTCAACATCCCGACGAATAAGCGCGTGGTGATCGCGCTGCAGTATATTCACGGGATCGGCGACAAGTTCGCCAAGGATATCACCGAGAAGGTCGGCATTCCGGCCGAGCGCCGTGTCAACGAGCTCACCGACGCCGAAGTGATCCAGATTCGTGAAACCATCGACCGCGACTATGTCGTGGAGGGTGATCTTCGCCGCAACGTGGCGATGAACATCAAGCGTCTGATGGATCTGGGCAACTACCGTGGCCTGCGTCACCGTCGTGGCCTGCCGGTCCGCGGTCAGCGCACCCATACCAATGCTCGTACCCGCAAGGGTCCGGCAAAGCCGATCGCCGGCAAGAAGAAGTAATTTCTGCCCCGCGCTTGCGGGGCGGTCGTTTGAATTGGGAGTGGCGGGGCAAATCGTCCGTCGGTTCGAAAGGACTGGGCGGCCGGGTTTGAACCGCTTCTTCCGTGGTGGAGCTGCTGGCATTACGGCAGCGCCGATACCCTAGAGGATTACAATGGCTAAGGCTGAAGTCGCACGCGTTCGTCGTAAGGAACGCAAGAATATCACGTCGGGCGTTGCACACGTGAACGCCTCCTTCAACAACACGATGATCACCATCGCCGACATGCAGGGCAACACGATTTCGTGGTCCTCGTCGGGCGTGATGGGTTTCAAGGGTTCGCGCAAGTCGACCCCATATGCTGCCCAGGTCGCTGCTGAAGATGCGGCCAAGAAGGCACAGGAACACGGCATGAAGACCCTTGAGGTCGAGGTTCGTGGTCCTGGTTCGGGCCGTGAATCGGCTCTGCGCGCCCTGCAGGCCGCTGGCTTCAACGTCACCTCGATCCGTGACGTCACTTCGATCCCGCACAACGGCTGCCGCCCGCGCAAGCGTCGCCGCGTCTAACAAGACGATTGGTTATCTCCCGGCCGATTGGATGGGCCGGGAGCTCCTATTGTGTTTGCGGCGGAGCGGCCGGAATGGCCGCTAATTTGAAAGGACAAAACCGTGACGATCCAGAGGAACTGGCAGGAACTGATCAAGCCGACCAAGCTGGACATTGTTTCGGGCAGCGACAACGCGCGCGTGGCCTCGGTGGTTGCCGAGCCGCTTGAGCGCGGATACGGGCTTACCCTGGGCAATGCCCTTCGTCGCGTGCTGCTGTCGTCGCTTCAGGGCGCGGCAGTGACCGCGATCCAGATTGACGGCATTCTGCACGAATTCTCCTCGCTGCCCGGCGTGCGCGAGGACATCACCGATCTCGTTCTCAACGTCAAGGAAATCGCCCTGAAGATGGGTGGCGAAGGCCCGAAGCGCCTGACCCTCTCCAAGCAGGGCCCTGCTGCCGTCACTGCTGGCGACATCAAGGTTTCCGGCGACATCGAAGTGCTGAACCCCGATCTGGTGATCTGCCATCTCGACGACGGCGCCGAGATCAACATCGAGTTCACAGTCGATACCGGCAAGGGCTATGTCCCGGCCGAAAAGAACCGTCCCGAGGACGCCCCGATCGGCTATATTCCGGTCGATGCGCTGTTCTCGCCGGTCCGCCGCGTGAGCTACAAGGTCGATGCGACCCGTGCCGGTGAAAGCCTGGACAAGGACAAGCTGACCCTTTCCGTTGAAACCAATGGCGCGATCTCGCCGGAAGATGCCGTGGCCTATGCCGCTCGTATCCTCCAGGATCAGCTGTCGGTCTTCGTGAACTTCGAAGAGCCCACCAAGGAGAAGGCCCAGGACGCTGTCCCGGAACTCGCCTTCAACCCGGCGCTGCTCAAGAAGGTCGACGAGCTCGAGCTCTCCGTGCGCTCGGCCAACTGCCTCAAGAACGACAACATCGTCTATATCGGCGACCTCATCCAGAAGACGGAAGCCGAGATGCTGCGGACCCCGAATTTCGGCCGCAAGTCGCTCAACGAAATCAAGGAAGTCCTGGCACAGATGGGGCTTCATCTCGGAATGGACGTCAACAACTGGCCCCCCGAGAATATCGATGACCTCGCCAAGCGCTACGAAGATCATTACTGATCCGGCGCTGACCAGACTTTAGGAGATAACCCATGCGCCACGCTTCCCGAGGCCGCAAGTTCAGCCGGACCGCATCGCACCGCAAGGCGATGTTCGCCAACATGTCCGCCGCGCTGATCAAGCACGAACAGATCGTCACCACGCTTCCCAAGGCGAAGGACCTGCGTCCCATCGTCGAGAAGCTCATCACCCTGGGCAAGCGCGGCGACCTGCATGCCCGCCGCCAGGCCATCGCCCAGATCCGCGATGAAGCCCAGGTTGCCAAGCTCTTCGCCGTGCTCGGCCCGCGCTATGCCGAACGCCAGGGTGGCTACATCCGCATCCTCAAGGCCGGCTTCCGCTATGGCGACAATGCCCCGCTGGCCGTGATCGAGTTCGTCGATCGCGACGTCGATGCCAAGGGCCAGGATTCCGGTCCGGTCTTCACCCAGGACGACGAAGCCGAAGCGGCATAAGTCTTGTCGGCAGAATAATGAAATGAGGCGGTCACGGTTTTCGTGGCCGCCTCTTTTGCTTTGGGGGAGGCGATGGACCGCATATTGGTGACCGGGGCATCCGGTTTCGTGGCCAAGCACGTGATCGGCGAGCTCTTGCGGGCGGGGTATGCCGTACGGGGAACGGTGCGCGGGCAGGCCAAGGTTCCCGGCATCTGGGCGGCCGTGACGGCCCTGGCGCCGGGTCGGGAGGTCGCACTGGAGCTGGTCGAGGCGGACCTTCTCGATGATCGCGGTTGGCGTGAGGCCATGATCGATGTCGCGGCCGTCATGCATGTGGCAGCGACGATCGTCGCCGTCGAGCCCAAGGATCCCGATATCGTGGTGCGCCCCGCCATAGAGGGCACTGAGCGCGTGCTGGCCTTTGCGGAAGCCGCGGGCATCAAGCGGATCGTGATGACCTCGTCGATTGCCACGGTGGGCTATGGCCTGGGGCACGACAGAGGCGTGCGGCGATATACCGAGGCTGATTTCACCAATATCGATGGTATGCGGCACTCATGGGCCTATTGCATCGGCAAGACCAGGGCCGAGCGCGCTGCCTGGGATTTCTGCCGGCTGCATGGCATGGAGTTGACGACGATTCACCCCGGGGCGATCCTGGGCCCAGCCACCGATCCGGACACGTCGATCTCGCTGGGCCTGGTCACCGGCCTGCTCGATGGTTCGACCCCTGCCATGGCGCGGATCGGCTTTGCCATCAGCGATGTCCGCGATGTTGCCGCCATGCATCTGGCGGCCTTGCAGAAGCCCGAGAGCATTGGCCAGCGCTATCTCTGCACCGGGCCCTATATGACCTTCGAGCAGGTCGCCGAAGTCCTGCGCGGGGCCTATCCGGATTACCCGGTCACCAGCAGGGTTGTTCCCGACTGGCTCATCCGGATCATTTCGGCCTTTGGTGGCCCGACAAGGCAGATCATCAACGATGTCGGCAATGAGAAGCACTTCGACGGCAGCAAGGGCCAAGCATTGCTGGGCCGGGCCTATCACAGCGTCGATGAGGCGATCCTGAGCGCCGCCGAGAGCGGTATCCGCTTGGGATTGGTCAGACGACTGGAGGACGCCTAAGGTCCCAAGCGCAATAGAGCGCCTCCAATTCAGCCTGATTGCGAAGCAAGAGGTGGGGCAACCCGGACTGGGTCGCCCGCAACCGACTGGCCTGCGCCGCATTGCGAGTGTGCCAGAGCCAGTGGATCATGGTCCACTTAATGGAATCTCTGTTCCCCTCCAGCGCCCCGGCACGCGGCCGATGGCTCAGGGTCCGGCGAAAGTAGCGCCAGGATCGGCGCCAGAGGTGGTCGTCGACCACGATGATGCTGGTGGCCCTGGCGAGACGCCGCGGCAGCAGTCTGGTGTAGTTGCCCTCCATGACCCATTCCGGTTCGGTGATTGCGGCATCGTGGAGTGCTGCGAACTCGTCGTCTGGCCGTTGTACCCAATCGGTGTTGGGCAGGTGACGAAAAAGGTCGATATGGATGGCCGGAATGCCGAGCTTGTCGCCAAGAGCGACCGCTAGCGTCGATTTTCCCGCATTGGTTGGCCCCATGATGACAATGCGACGCCCCATATCTTCGATCGGCGTGAATTCATTCATGGCCCTTCCCCCAAAGACGAAAAAGCCGCCCCGGCGCACCGGGGCGGCGAGAATAGTCGCAAAACGGATTACTCGGCCGGAGCCATGTCCTTGCCGGTATAGACTTCCTCGACCCAATACTGGTCGCGGCGGTCGAAGCCGTTGAAGGGGGTCAGCGAGGCCTGGGTATAGGCGCCCATCAGGCCGAACTCGATCCAGTCGTCTTCGTCGATATCGGCCGGCAGGGTGAAGACCTGGGGCAGCACGTCATAGCTGTCGCAGGTGGGGCCCCAGACCGTGAATTCGGAGAACTCGCCGTCATTGTCATGCAGGCGCGGACCGCGCCAGACGCGGACCGGCGGCGTGAAGTGCATGAACTTGACTTCCATCAGCGAGCCATAGGCACCGTCATTGACATAGACCGACTGGCCGCCGCGCTGATGCTTGACGCGCAGCAGCAGCGAGGTCGACGAGGTCACGAGGGCCCGGCCGGGCTCGATGATCAGTTCGGGCTTGTTCTTGTCACCGAAATGGTCGGAAACGCCCTGGGCAATGGTCTCGAAGTAGTAGTCCATCGGCGGCGCTTCGCTGGTCGGGTAGGGGGCCGGGTAGCCACCACCGATATTGAGGCGCTTCAATTCAATGCCGGCTTCCTCGACGATGCGCGAGGCGGCCGCGATGTGACGCTCGTAAGCATAGGCGTCTTCGCACTGCGAACCGACATGGAAGCAGAGGCTGGGGGTGTACCCCATCTTCTCGACGGCGGTGACGATCTCGGCCGCGCCCTGTTCCATGACGCCGAACTTGATGCCGAAGTCATAGGATTTCAGCGCCTTGCCGGCCTTGAAGCGGGTGGTCACTTCCACGTCACGCGAGGGCGACACAACGGCGGCGAGCTGGTCGAGCTGCTGCGGGTGATCGATGGTGAAGCTGCGCACGCCGAACTCTTCGTAAGCGCGCGCGATCTCGCGCTTGTTCTTGATCGGGTTGTTGTAGTGCATCACGGCGCCGGGCGCATAATCGCGCACCAGCTCCATCTCGGTATTGGAGGCCACGTCGAAAGCCTTGAGACCCTCGCGGTGCAGCTGCGCAATGATGTGGGGCGAAGGATTGCATTTGACGGCATAGGTCAGCAGACCATCGAAGCCCTTCTTGAAGACCTTCACAGCCCTGTGGAACTCCTTCTCCGAGAAAAGGAAGGAGGGAAAGTCCGGCGCCTCTGCCGCGATCAGCGCGGAGGTATTGGCGTAAACGGTCTTCGGCTCGTCAGTCATTGGACAACAGGCCTTTCGGGGCTGGAGAGTGAAGGAAACTCGCGGCGTTCAGGTCTTTCCGGTTCGTAAACGACGCGAAATTGAGCGCTGCATATAGGGCCGTGCGCCCCCTGGCGCAAACGTTTATTTGCCTGCCATTGCAACAATGCGGACGCGTCATTTTCATGACAGATTTCGGGGGTTGAGGTCGGGTCGTCCTCACAGGTTGGACGCGCTCAGAAATTGAATCCGTAGGTTCGGTCATGTCTCTGCGAATGCTCACCTTTTCTTGTCTTGCCGTTGCGACTTTGGCGCTTGGTGGCGCCGCGGCACTCTCCCCCTGGCACGGGGTCGGAGCGGTCTTGGCTCAATCGGACCTCTCGCCTGCGCCGGAGGCACAACGGGTGGTGCCGCAAAGTGATGCTCAGGTTCGGCTCAGTTTTGCGCCCATCGTGCAGGCGGTGTCGCCTTCGGTGGTCAATGTCTATGCGACGCGGATCGAGCAGCAGGCGATTTCCCCCTTTGCCAATGATCCCTTCTTCTCGCGCTTCTTCGGCGAGCGGTACTTTCAGAGCCGGCCCCGCGAGTCCCGCTCGCTTGGCTCTGGCGTGATCGTCGATGTCGGCGGGGTCATCCTCACCAACAGGCATGTCATCGAAGGGGCGACCGATGTGCGCATTGCGCTGAGCGACGGGCGCGAATTTGCCGTCGACATCGTGATCGAGGATGAGGATACGGACCTTGCCGTGCTGCGCGTCCGCGAGCCGGGCGATGTCGAATTTGCGGCGATCCGCTTTGCCGACAGCGATGACCTCCTGGTGGGCGATCTCGTCCTTGCTATCGGCAATCCCTTCGGCGTCGGACAGACGGTCACGAGCGGAATCGTCTCGGCTCTGGCGCGCACCGGCGTCGAAGCGAGCGACTATGAATTCTTCATCCAGACCGATGCCGCCATCAATCCAGGCAATTCCGGCGGGGCGCTTGTGGACATGGAGGGACGGCTGGTCGGTATCAACACCGCTATCTATTCGCAGACAGGCGGCTCCGTGGGCATCGGCTTTGCTATTCCGGCCAACATGGCGCGGCTGGTGGCCGAGGCAGGTGTGACCGGCGGGGTGATCGTGCGGCCCTGGTTTGGCGCCAAGATGCAGGCGGTCACGGCTGATATCGCCTCGAGCCTGGGCATGGTGGCCCCACACGGCGCCATGATCACCGAGACGGCGCCGGGCGGTCCGGCGGAACGGGCCGGTTTCCGCTCGGGTGATGTCATCCTTTCAATCGATGGCCAGAGGGTCGATGATCCCAGCGCCTTCAACTTCCGCCTCGCGACGCGCGCCGTGGGGGAAACGGCGCGGCTGGAGCGGTTGCGCGGCGGCACGAGCGAAACCATTGTATTTCCGGTGGAAGCCGCGCCGGTCGCGGACGAGAGCGCCTTTTCGAGCATAGCAGGCAATTCCCGCTTCGCGGGGGTTACAGTGCGGCAGCTCGATCCGGCCCTCAGCGAGGAGAAGGGGCTGCCCTATGACGCCGCCGGCGTGATCGTTACGGACATCGAGCCGGGTTCGCCCGCCGACGCGATGGGTCTTCGGGTGGACGACATCATCCTGGCCCTCAACGATATCGAGATCCGCGACGCGCAGACCTTCGACCAGATGGCCAGCCAGCGGGTGCGCACATGGCAGATCATCCTGCAGCGGGATGGGAGGGTAAGCCGGGCAATTGTGCCCGGCTAGTTGCCGAGCTCGATGTCGGGCAGATCGAGATTGGCCAGGGCCTCTATCGAGACCAGCCGCCAGTCCGCCAGGTCTGCAAGGAAGCCTTCCACATCGTCTCCATAGCCGCGGCGGCTGATGCCGAACATGGCGAGGCCACCGTCAAGCGGGACGTAGCGATAGGCGTTCCATTCGACGATCAGTGTGCCCGTACTTTCGTCACTGAGCAGGAAGTCGAGGATGATTTCGCCGGTCGAATTGTTCTGGAACACGTCGTAGTTGACGACCGGGTCGCTCGCCTGCCGCTGCTGGAGCCCGGCAATCATGTTGCCGGCCGCAGCCTCGGCAGTGGTGCCATCGATCAGTACGTCAACCATGAACATCTGTGCATAGGCTTCGACGACTTCACCCTCGGGCAGGTATTCCTGCTTGTAGAGCGCTTCGGTGGGGTGACTGGTCCAGACAAGATCGAACGCCTCATCCTCGAAGACAATGGGGCCGGGGACGCCAAGCGCATCCTCCTGGGCCTGCGCTACTGCAAGACCCAGGCAGGCGAAAGCGAGAACGGCCAGCAAGTTGCGGATCATTGGTTTGCCCCCCGATACACCGTGCGCAATTGGTGCTAGTGGTTCTTAGCATGCGTCCGGGCTTTCGTCCGAGCCAATCCTCCTTCAACTGTGAAATCGAATTCTTCAGGCATGGCAGACCTTTTTTCCGCCGATCCCGCCGAAACCGACAAGGCCCGCCCTCTTGCCGACCAGTTGCGTCCGCGCTCGCTGGACGAGGTGATCGGCCAGACGCATCTCTTGGGCGAGGCCGGCACCCTGCGGCGGATGCTGGCCTCGGGCCGGCTGGGATCGCTGATCCTCTGGGGTCCGCCGGGCACGGGCAAGACCACAGTGGCAAGGCTCTTGGCTGACCAGATCGGCTACAGGTTCGAACAAATCTCTGCCATCTTCTCGGGCGTCGCCGACCTCAAGAAAGTCTTCGAGAAGGCCCGCTTCGAACGCTTGTCGGGTCACCGCACGCTGCTCTTCGTCGACGAAATCCATCGCTTCAATCGCGCCCAGCAGGACAGTTTCCTGCCCGTGATGGAAGATGGCACGGTGGTGCTGGTGGGGGCGACCACCGAGAACCCTTCTTTCGAACTGAACGCCGCCCTTTTGTCGCGCAGCCAGGTGCTGCGGTTCGAGTCGCTCGGGCGGGACGATCTCGGCAAGCTTCTCGAGCGCGCCGAAACGCTCCTTGGCTCGGCTCTGCCATTGACCGAAGAGGCGCGAGAGACGCTTCTGGGTCTCGCCGACGGCGATGGCCGGGCCCTTCTTGGACTAGTCGAGGAGATTCTCGCGTCATCGATTGACGAAGAGACACTTGATGCTAACAGCCTGCTAACAATTGTGCAGCGCCGGGCGCCCATCTACGACAAGGCGCAGGACGGGCATTACAACCTCATCTCGGCCCTGCACAAGACCATCCGCGGTTCCGATCCGGATGCGGCTCTGTACTATTTTGCACGGATGCTGGATGCCGGCGAGGACCCGCTGTTCCTGGCTAGACGCTTGATTCGTATGGCTTCCGAGGACATTGGCCTCGCCGATCCGCAGGCGCTGACGCTGGCGATTGCGGGGCGCGACGCCTACCAGATGCTCGGTTCGCCCGAGGGCGAGCTTTCGCTGGCCCAGGTTGTCGTCTATCTGGCGCTGGCGCCCAAGTCGAACGCCGTCTACACGGCCTACAAGGCTGCTGTTTCCGTCGCAAAATCAACGGGTTCGCCCATGCCGCCGATGGTCATCCTCAATGCTCCGACAAAGCTCATGAAGGGACAGGGCTATGGCGAGGGCTACATTTACGACCACGATACGCCCGAGGCTTTTTCCGGCCAGGAATACTTCCCGGAGAAGATCGGTCGGCAGGACTTCTATCATCCGGTAGAGCGCGGCTTTGAACGTGATCTGCGCAAGCGCATGGACTATTTCGGTCGGCTCCGCGCCGCCAAACGAGGGGAGGCCGAATGAACGCGGTTTTGTTGGTCGGTGCCGGTGGGGCCTTGGGGGCAATGGCGCGCTATGGCGTGTCGGTGGCGGTCGGTCGGCTCTGGTTTGCGACATTCCCGCTGGCGACGCTGCTGGTCAATGCCATTGGGTCGCTGGCCATGGGCGTGTTCATCGGTCTGCTCGCGCGTTATCTGCCGTCTTGGCAACATGAGGCGCGTCTCTTCGTGGCGGTGGGCGTTCTGGGTGGCTTCACCACCTTTTCGTCCTTCTCGCTCGACACAATCTATCTCATTGAGCGCGGCGCACTGGCGCAGGCGACCCTCTATGTGGGCTTGTCGGTTGTGGTTTGCCTCGTAGGCCTATATCTCGGGCTCCTGATCACAAGAGGCGGCATGGCATGAGCGGCGTACAACATCGGGAAGTCACGGCAGACGACGACGGTATGCGCCTCGATCGCTGGTTCGCGCGGCATTTCCCGCAGGTCAGCTTCGCGCGTCTGCAAAAGCTGATCCGTAATGGCGAAGTGCGTGTCGACAAGGCCAAGGCGCAGACGAGTACCCGGGTTTCGGAAGGCCAGGTCATCCGCATTCCGCCGGTGGACGATCCCGATACCGTCCGGCCGTTCAAGGTCAATCAGGAAGAAGTACGCTTTCTCAAGGACTTGATCCTTTACGAAGATGATGACCTCTACGTGTTCAATAAGCCGCATGGCCTGGCCGTGCAGGGCGGCAGCGGGACCGTGCGGCACATGGACGGGTTGCTCAAGAACCTCCCCAACAAGGCCGGCGAGGCTCCAAGGCTTGTGCATCGGCTGGATAGGGACACGTCCGGATGCCTGGTGGTCGCCAAGACGGCAGCCGCGGCCAAGCATTTCGGTTCGGTTTTCCGGTCGCGTTCAGCGCGCAAGATCTATTGGGCCGTGGTGGCGGGCAATCCGACGCCGCGCCAGGGCGAGATTTCCTGCTTCCTCGCCAAGCAGCAGACCACCGATGGTGAGCAGATGGTAGTAGTTCGGAATGGGGCGCCGGGCGCCGTGCATTCGTCGAGCTATTATTCGACCACCGACACGGCCAGCCGGCGCTTTGCCTGGGTGACGCTGAAACCGGTGACGGGCCGGACCCATCAGTTGCGTGTGCACATGGCCCAGCTGGGAACGCCGATCATCGACGATCCGCGCTATTTCAACATCGAGAACTGGATGCCCGCGCCGGGCCTTGGCGAGGGCCTGCACCTCCATGCCCGTCGCATCGTTCTGCCACTGCGGAACGGAAAAAAGATCGATATTTCAGCGCCTTTGCCGCCGCACATGCGCCAGAGCTTCGAGGCTTTGGGCTTCGATCCAGATCGCTATGACGCCCAGCAGGTCGACCCGGAGGACGCGGCGTGAGGCTTGTCATGTTCGACATGGATGGGACGCTGATCGACACGCAGGCCCTGATTGTCGAGCACATGGCGACGACCTTTGTTGAGGCTGGCCTGGATGTGCCGACACCTGGGCAGGTGCGGCGCATCATTGGCCTGTCGCTGCCCAATGCGATGCTGAATTTGCTGGGCAGCCAAGACATTGATCTTGCTAGTCAACTGGCGGATCGTTATCGCGCCCACTATCGGGCATCGCTGGTTTCCGCAGAGGGGCGCGAGGGCCTGTTTCCCGGTGCCCGGGAGGCGCTGGACACGCTGAGGTTGCAGCCCGGCACCGTGCTGGGCATCGCCACAGGTAAGGGGCTCAGCGGTGTGCACCGGCTGGTCGAACTGCATGGCATAGCCGCACATTTTTCGACGCTGCAGACGCCCGACCACAATCCATCCAAGCCGCATCCGGACATGATGCTGCGGGCCATGGATGAAATCGGCGCGGCAAAGCACGAAACGGTCATCATCGGCGACACCACCTTCGACATGGAAATGGGCAAGGCGGCCGGCACAAAAACCATCGGCGTTACATGGGGTTATCACCACCGTGATGAGTTGCGCGGGGCCGGTGCCGATATCCTGATCAATGACTATGCCGAGCTTGGCGCGGCAATCGACCACGTTCTGGAGGCCAAAAATGCGTGACCAGCTTGAAGAGGCGCATAAGCATCGGGACGATGGCTATGGGCGGGCCCAGCACCTGAACCAGGTCGAATTGCCCAAGCGGTTTTATGCCACGGTGGACGTGGCGCGGGGAGAGGACGGCTTCCAGATCACCTTGGACGGGCGTCCCTTGCGGACCCCGGGCAAGAAAATTCCTGTGGTTTTACCGGCACTTGGCGTGGCCCAGGCGATGGCCGTGGAGTGGGCGGCGCAGGACAAGGTGATCGATCCGGCGACTATGCCTTTGACTCGCCTCATCAATTCGGCGCTGGAGAGCGGCGAGGAGATGGTGCCGGCCTTCCGGGCCGAGATCGGCAAGTTCGCGGGCAATGATCTTTTGCTCTATCGTGCTGATTCTCCTCAGGAATTGGTCGCCGAGCAGGAGCGTGTCTGGGACGATGTGCTGATCAAGCTGGCGCGGAAATTCGAGGTCGCCTTTCAGCCGACGATCGGAATTATCCATCAAGATCAACCTGTTAGTACGCTCGAAAAGCTGGATGCGGCGCTCGAGGGGCAGGGGCTGCTGAGTCTTACCGCGCTGGTGTCCATCACCGGGCTGACCGGTTCGGGACTTCTGGCAATTGCGTTGCTCCATCAACTGGTTAGCGCCGAGGAGGTGTGGCTGGCGGCGCATGTCGACGAGGACCATCAGATCCGTCTCTGGGGCGAGGATGAGGAAGCATCGGAGCGCCGGGCCAAGCGCCGGGTGGAATTCGACGTGGCCGTTTCGGTGGTCGAGGCGCTGCGCTGAGGGTCCTGGACCCCTTTGATGAACGATCTAGGCCTGCCGGGAGACGATCCACGCGGCCGTTTCGGGTGAAATCTCGCGTAGCGGGTCCATGACGAAGGCGCGTTCATGCGCAAAACGATGGGGCAGGATCAACTTGGTCGTGTCCATTTCGAGTCGCTCATAGGCGATGATGTCGATGTCGATGAGACGCGGCCCCCAGACCTCATGACGCACCCGGCCCATGTCGCGCTCGATATCGAGGCAGGCATGCAGCAGGTCGATCGGCAAAAGGTCGGTTTCGACTGCGGCAGCCATGTTGGCAAAGTCGGGCTGGGCGGTATTGCCCCAGGCCTTGGTGCGGATGACGCTCGATTGCGCCACGACGCTGATCTGGCCATGGGCATCAAGCCGGCGGATGGCATCGGCGAGTTGAGCGGCCGGATCGCCGATATTGCCGCCGAGGGAAAGCCAGGCCGTTGCCATCATGCGGGCCTCACGCGATGCAGCTCCACGGCGGCCTCGCCGCGCACCATGGCGATGGGCGCCTCGGGCTTGCGGATGCGGATGATCACCCAGTCGATATCGGAAAAAGCATCGAACAGGGCCGTGACAATGTTCTGCGCCAGGGCCTCGATGAGCTTGGCGCGCTTGGTTTCGAAGGTGGTTTTCACCACGTCGTAGATATCGGCATAGGACACGGTGTGGCCGATTTCGTCGGTGTTGCCCGGCGCGGAAAGGTCGACGCCGCATTGCAGGTCGATGAAGAAGCGCTGGCCGAGACGTTCTTCCTCGCTGAAGAGGCCGTGATAGCCATAGAATCCCAGGTCATTGAGGATGATGCGATCGCCGGTGAAGGGTGGGGTCATGGGGCGCTTTCGCTCCTGTGTATGCTCTGTTGGGCCGTTACCCCCACCCTCATTCCCTCCCCACAAGGGGGAGGGAGGCGCAGGAGCGACGCATCTCAATTTTTGGGCGGATCGTAGAGCGTCGCTTCCGCCACGCGAAGGGCGTCGTGGTTGGGGGCGACGTCGTGGACGCGGAAGATGTGGCCGCCGCGCTCATAGCCCTGGACGGTGGTGGCGATGGTGCCGGGCAGGCGCTCGGATGGCTCGTTGCCTAGGAGCTTGCCGAGCATGGATTTGCGCGAGGTTCCGACCAGCAGGGCGTTTCCGGGGAAACTCAGAGTCAATTCAGGCAGTTGCCGGAGAATGCTGTAATTCTGATTCAGGGTTTTGGTGAAGCCGAAACCCGGATCGAGAATGAGGCGGGCCGGGTCGAGGCCGGCTTTCGTCGCGATGTCGAGCGTCGTCCGGAAATAGGCGGACATTGCGGGCATGGGATCGGTATCGGCAGTCCAGTTGCGGTCCCAATGCATGGCGATGACCGGCGCCTGCATGATGGCGGCGATCTCGGCCATTTGCGGCGGGCCCTGCAGGCCATTGACGTCGTTGATGATGTCGGCGCCGGCCTCCAGCGCCTGATGGGCGACAAGCGGCTTCATCGTGTCGATGGAAATGGGGGCGGTGATGCCGGCGGCGCGGATGACGTCGATGACCGGCATGACGCGGTCGAGTTCCTGCTGCACGCTGACTGGCTCGGCGCCGGGGCGGGTGCTTTCGCCGCCAATATCGATGATGTCGGCACCCTCGGCCAGCATGAGGCGAGCATGGGCGAGGGCGGCATCGACGGCATCATGCGTGCCACCATCGGAAAAACTGTCGGGCGTGACATTGAGGATGCCCATGACCAGAGCGCGCCGGCCGAGGACGAGCGGCGGGCGATGCGCCAGGGGAATGGTGTGGGTCGTGTGGGTCATGGGTGCTCCGGACACCCACGGTTTAGGGCAGTCCCGTGGCCGGCTCAAGGCTCGGCGTCGGCGGGATGTGGGGTGCCGGCCCGTCACCGGGCCGGCAGCCGATCTATTTGCGGACCGCCCGGGCGATAACGATCAGGATGCAGGCGCCGATGAAACCGGCAATCAGGTAGCCGATCCAACCGCCAAAGGAGATGCCCAGCAGCCCGAAGACGAAACTGGCCAGAATGGCGCCGACAATGCCCAGGATGACATTCATCAGGACGCCGCCACCCGAATTCATGAACCGGCTGGCAAGCCACCCGGCTAGCCCGCCAATGATGATGGCTGCGAGCCAACCTACTCCGTCAAAACCCATTTTACCCTCCTCGCAAGTGAGTCTAGTCACAGGAAGAGGGTGGCAGAGTGGACGAAAAACGCAAGAAGCGTTCGGGGGGTGTTCTGGACGTCAATGCTGTCACGTGTTGGCAGGGCCCCGTCGTAGGCCGGTGACACCTAGAACGGAGACAGGGAATGCCCACAGGTCATGTTTTCATCGGTACGAGCGTGGACGGTTTCATTGCCCGGCGAGACGGCGATATCGACTGGCTGACCGGGTTTTCGAGCCTTGGCGAGGACCATGGATACGCTGCCCACATCGATCGCGTGGACGGGATCATCATGGGCCGCGGAACCTTCGAGGCCGTGAAGGGCTTCGAGCCGTGGCCCTATGACAGGCCTGTTCTTGTCCTGAGCCGAACGCTGGCGCAAACCGACATCCCGGACGCGCTTCGCGGTAAGGTGGAGATCATCAATGCGTCGCCCCACGACGCGATGACGATTGCCGGCGAGCGCGGCTGGCGCGGCGTCTATGTGGACGGCGGCGCGGTCATCCAGTCCTTCCTGCGGGCCGGGCTTATCGACGATATGGTGATCAGCCGAGTTCCGGTGCTGATTGGCGAAGGCTTGCCGCTTTTTGGCGCGGTCCAGGGGGACGTGGCGCTCGAGCATGTGGAGACGAAGAGTTTTCCTTCGGGCCTGGTGCAGTCGTCTTATCGGGTGAAGAGGTAGGCTGAGGGAGACGTGGAAGGTGGCGGGCTAGAGGAAAGGCGAAGAGGCGCTCGGGGCGAATGGCCCGATGTTACCACCCTCGTCGATAGGCCTCGATCCTGAAACCAGTCGCTTGAACACTCACGGCGTCACCCTCGGCCTTGAGCCCGGGGGTTCTTATCTTTGCGATGTATTCCAAGGTGATGAGGTCACTCGTGGTGCCCATATGGAGGTGCTCCCGCAGCAGATCTGCGCGAGCACCAACAAGTCCGCCTATACCGCCATCTTGAAGTGCAGAGCCCTCGGCCCAAGGCCGAGGGTGACGGCCGGTGGGGATGGAGAGAACCAGGCAAAGCTGGAACGTCGGTTTCGACCTTTTCGGTTATTGACGACAGGCGCGATCCACGTCCGCTTCTGACCCTGGGCGAGCTCGCTTCTCGGCTGGTTGGTGGGCGCTTCTGTGCGAACGTGCGCCGAAGATGGTGGTCGCACATGCTCACGAGTCAGTTGACGGCTGATCAGGCTGGAGATCTTTTCGCATCACTATTCTTTGGTCAGATGGCCTGCGGCTCTCACGGAAACCGTTCGCGACGAAGTTCGCTTGGAACCCAACCTGGATGTCCACGCTCCGACGCTTGCTGCCAATGTACGGGAAAGCTTCAATCGCTTTTGCCCCATGCGCTGCCGCGTGCTCGACCGCGGCCCGGATCAGCCGCTGTCCTAGGCCCCTACCTCGCGCCGAGGGAAGGATAAAGACGCAGGGTACCAGCCAAACCTCGTTGTCCTCGCTCGGGTCGCGGCCGTTGTAAGTGGGCGTCCTGATGGCGCGGAAGAACCGTGACCGCGGTCCAGTCGCGCACCAGCCAACTGGAATATCTTGATCGTAGGCAATGAGGCCAAGTGTGGTTTCGCTTTCCCGAGCGAGTGCCTGAAAGTCCTCCCAATTTCCCTCGGCTCCGTCTGCATGGTACTGCCGGACCGGCTTGATGAACCACATGCAGCGACAGAGATGAGCGGCGGCGTCGCTTGAAAAAAGCATGTTCAAGTGTGCAAGGTGGTCCACCGTGAGCGCTTCTATGGTGAAAGTCATCCCGGCCTCGGCGGAAGTTCCTTGTCCGGCAAAGAGTCGCCGTGACCCATCCACATGTCAAGTTCACGACTAGTCCGCTCTTGGCGCTAAGCGGTCGTTACAGCCTCGATACCGGACTGATCGCAGCCCACCCCCTTAACGACGCAACGACGTTTGGAGCCAGAACCGACTTCACGGCCCTTGTCAGCGCCAGGTGCTCCCTCCTAGCTCTGCTACCGCCTGATGGGCCTGGCGGCGCTACCTCCCCCGGAAGGAGGGGAGGAGTGAGGTGGAGGGGGAGGCTGTTTCGGACACTCTGGTGCATGGGCCGGTGCATGCCATTCGAGCTTGCCACTCGAGCATAGCTCTCATGGCCTTCTCTCCTAAGGTCGTCCTGCCAGGACGATCTTGCCCTATGGGCTCGGGTCGAAGTCTCATGACCTTCTTCATTTGAAAGGCTCCACCGGAGCTTGTCTGCTGTAGGGCCGGTGCGTGCCACTCAGCCATAGGCTTCGTGGCCTTTTGACCTAAAATCGCTCCGCCGGAGCGATTTTACCCCGAAGGGGTCGGTGCATGCCATTCGAGCGTAGCTCTCATGGCCTTCTTCGCTCAAATCTCTCCACCGGAGAGATTTGTCCGCTTCGCGGAATGCTCAGAAGGGCCATACAACCATCAGCGCGGGGACCCCCACCAGGACCACCAGGATCGACAGCGGTGCCCCAAGGCGCCAGTAGTCGCCGAAGCGGTAGCCGCCGGGGGCCATGACCAGGGTGTTGCACTGGTGGCCGATGGGAGTGAGGAAGTCGCAGCCGGCGCCGATGGCCACGGCCATGAGGAAGGCTTCGGGCGCGTAGCCCAGGCCGGTGGCGAAGGCGGCGGCGATGGGGGCCATGACCAGCACGGTGGCGGCATTGTTGAGGAAGGGCGTCACGGCCATGGCGGCGACCATGATCAGCGCCAGGGCGCCCCAGCCGGGCAGGGTGACGGCCGTGGCGGTGAGCCAGGCGGCGACGAGGTCGGTGCCGCCCGTCGCCTGCAGGCTTTCGGAGACCGGAATGAGGCAGGCCAGCATGATGAGAATGGGCCCATCGACCTGGCTATAGACTTCGCGCAGGGGCAGGGCGCCGGTGAGGACCATGGCGACCGCCGCAGCGAAGAAGGCCGGGGCGACCGGTACGATGCCAAGCGCCGTCGCGGCCATGGCCGCAAGCAGGATGGCCAAAGGCACCAGGCCATTGCGGACGCTGCCCAGCCTCAGGCCGCGCTCGACCAGCGGCAGGCAATCCCATTCGCGCAGCAGATCGGGGATGCGCTTCAAATGGCCTTGCAGCAGGATGACGTCGCCATTCTGGAAGCGAATCTGCCCCAGCCGTTCGGTGAAGCGCTGGTCGCGGCGGGAAATGGCGAGGAGGTTGAGGCCGGTGCGGTCGAAGAGGGTCAGTTCCTGGGCGCTGGCGCCGATGAGGCCCGAGCTCTCGCCGATAATGGCCTCGATGACGCCGACATTGCCGCTGTCGCGCGAGGCCGCGCCGCGGCGTTCGGAAAATGACAGGCCGGCCTGGTGCACCATCTTGTCCAGGGCCTCCGGGTCGCCCTCGATGAGGAGAATGTCGCCGGCGCGCAGGGTGGCATCGGGCAGGGGCGTGCGGCGGCGGCCGGAGGCGCTGACGATGCCGGTAACCATGGCGGCACCATCGGCGGCCGATTGCAGGGCGCCCACGGTCTTGCCGATGGCGGGGCTATCGATGAGGACATGGGCTTCGGTGGTGTAGTTCTTGATCTCGATGGCCTTGTCCATGCCGGATTCTTCGCGGCGGCGCTCGGGCAGCAGCCAATAGAAGAGCGAGAGAAAGACAATGCCGACCAGCGCCAGGATGCCGCCGACAGGGGTGAAGTCGAACATGGTGAAGGCGGTGCCGGTCAGTTCCTGGCGGACGCCGGAGACGATGATGTTGGGCGAGGTGCCGATCTGGGTCATCAACCCGCCCAGGAGCGAGCCGAAGGCCATGGGCATGAGGAACATGGAGGGCGAGACGCTGGACTTGCGCGCCATCTGGAAGGCAATGGGCATCATGATGGCCAGGGCGCCGATATTCTTGACGAAGGCCGAGAGCACGGTGACGATGCTGACCAAGACGATCAGCTGAGTGCGGGGGCTCGACAGGCCCGGCAGGTAGCGGCGGATGGCGGTTTCCATGATACCCGAGCGGGCGACGGCGGCGCTGACCACCAGGGCGCTGCCGACGATGATGACGATGTCATTGGCGAAGCCGGAAAAGGCCTCTTCGGCCGGAACGATCCCCACCAGCATGGCTGCCAGAAGGGCGCAGATCGCCACCAGATCATAGCGCCAGCGGCCCAGGATAAAGGCTACCATCATGCCCGCAATGATGAGAAAAGCGAGCACCTGGGGGGTCGTCATGGGCTGCTCCGTTGTCGTGGACCTGGAGAACGCGGCCGCGCCACAATAGTCGCACCGGCGCGGAATATAGACCACGGGCGGTTCCGCCCGCGAGGGGGCTGTGGCAAAAAACAAGGAACGAGGAGGGTTGCATGAAACGGTTGCATACGACATTGGGGCCGTTCGAGCGGCATCAGCTGGGCCTGATCCTGCCGCACGAGCATGTCTTTGTGGACCTGCGCACGCCCGATCAGAAGGGCTATGCCGAGGCGGAGGCGGAGGATGTGGTGGCGCTGATGGCGCCGCAGATCAAGGCGATCCAGGCGCAGGGGGTGACCGCGCTGGTGGAATGTTCGACGGGCGGGGTGGGCCTCAGGGTCGATCTTGACCTGGCGGTGTCCAAGGCGACGGGGCTGCCGATCGTGGTGCCCACCGGCAATTATCGCGAGCCCTGGATCCCCGAATGGGTGCGCGAGGCCAGCGAGGCGGAGCTGGAAAAGTGGATGCTCGGCCATTTGACGCTAGGGGTGGACGATACCGGGGTGATTGCGGCCTGGATCAAGGTCAGCGCCGGCGACGAGGGGATCACCCCGCTCGAGGCGCGGATCCTGCGCGCGGCGGCGCGGGCCTCTGCGCAGACGGGGGCGGTGATCGGTTCGCATACGATCAAGGGGCGCGTGGTGATGGACCAGCTCGACATCATCGAGGCCGAGGGTGGTTCAGCGAACCGGTTCATTTCCATCCATACGCAGGCCGAGCCGGATTTCGAGATGCACAAGGCGGTGGCGGCGCGGGGAGCATGGATCGAATACGACCATGTCGGGCGCGACCCGGATGCCGAAGTGCTGACGCTGGTGCTCAAGGCGCTGGAGGCGGGGCTGGGCGGGCAATTGCTCCTAAGCCATGACCTGGGATGGTATGACCCCGCCAAGCCGGGCGGCGGCACGCCGCGGCCCTATACGCATCTGGTGGACTGGTTGCTGCCGGCGCTGCGGGCCGAGGGCGTCGCGGAAGCGATGATTACCCGGCTGACGCAGGACAATCCGTTCGAGGCGTTCGCGCGATAGCCTCTGTCAGGCAGCGTCGTCGCTGGCGTTGATGGCGTAGGGCACGCGGGCGATCAGCCGGCGTCCCCCGTCCTCGATCTCGAAGCAGCCGCGTTCGGGCCGATCCGCCAGGGCGACGGCGTTGCGGGCGGCGAAGCTTGCCTCATCGAGGGCGGAGTTCAGCGAGGGCAGGACAAGGCCGTCGATGTCCATCTCAAGATGGCCTTCGGCGTCCCGGTGATTGAAGAAAAAGCGTTCCATTCGAGCCTCCATGGGATTGAGACGCGAACGGGAAGAGAGGGCACCGCGTTCCCGGCGCCCAATCACGATTTTTCAGGCCCTAGCGGGCGGCGGGTACGGCGAAGAGGTCGTATTCGTCGTTGTCGGTGACGGTGACCGAGACGATGTCGCCGATCTTGATGCCGTCCGCCTGGTCGACGATGACCTGACCGTCAATTTCCGGCGCGTCCCACTTGGAGCGGGCGATGACCCGGTTCTGCTCGGGACGGACGTCGTCGACGATGACGTCGATGGTGCGGCCGACTTTCTTCTGCAACTGGCCGAAGGAGACGTTCTGCGCCACTTCCATCAACTGGGCGAAGCGCTCTTCCTTGACCTCGTCGGGGACGACACCATCGAGCTCATTGGCGGTGGCGCCGGTGACGGGCTCATATTTGAAGCAGCCGGCGCGATCGATCTCGGCTTCCTCGATGAAATCGAGCAGCATTTCGAAATCTTGGTCGGTCTCGCCGGGGAAACCGACGATGAAGTTGGAACGGACGGTTAGGTCCGGGACCTGGCGCTTCCAGTCGAGGATGCGGTTGAGCGTCTTTTCCTGATGCGCGGGACGGCGCATGGCCTTGAGCACATTGGGCGAGGCGTGCTGGAAGGGGATGTCGAGATAGGGCAGGACGAGGCCTTCGGCCATCAGCTCCATGACCGGATCGACATGAGGATAGGGATAGACATAGTGCAGGCGCACCCAGGCGCCCAATTCGCCCAGTTCCTTGGCCAAGTCATAGAACTTGGCCTTGACCTCGCGACCGCGATATTTCGACGTCGCATACTTGATGTCGAGGCCGTAGGCGCTGGTGTCCTGGGAGATGACCAGCAGTTCCTTGACGCCGGAGCGGATGAGGCCCTCGGCTTCGGAAAGGATGCCGGCGGCTGGGCGCGAGGCAAGGTCGCCGCGGATCTGCGGAATGATGCAGAAGGAGCAGCGATTGTTGCAGCCTTCGGAAATCTTCAAATAGGCGTAGTGGCGCGGCGTGAGCTTCAGTCCGCTTTCCGGGACGAGGTCCACGAACTTGTTGGGCACAGGCGGCAGGTGCTCATGCACGGCCGAAACCACGCTTTCGTACTGGTGCGGGCCGGTGATGGCGAGGACGCTGGGATGGGTCTCGCGGATCAGGCTCTCCTCGACGCCGAGGCAACCGGTAACAATGACGCGACCGTTTTCGTTAAGCGCTTCGCCAATGGCCTCAAGGCTTTCCTGCTTGGCGCTGTCGAGGAAGCCGCAGGTATTGACGAGCACCACATCGGCGCCGGCATAGTCGCGCGAGAAGGAATAGCCCTGGGCGCGCAGGGTGGTCATGATGCGCTCGCTGTCGACAAGCGCCTTGGGGCAGCCGAGGCTGACGAGACCGATTTTGGGCGCCTGATTCATGCGCGTACGAATTCCGGAAACTGGATGAGATGGCGCGTCATACAGAAACTTGGACGGTTACGCAATGTGACTGTCCGGCAACGGCGGCGCAGCAGCCCTGCAATGATTGGCGAACACAGGATCGTGACTGTTTATCTCCAGTGAACAGCTCGTGCGCTGTTTGACGGATTTCAGCTTGTGAAACCATAGGTTAGGTCCTTTCGCCTGTTTGACGCCCTTCGGCGCAGCAAGAAGGAAATCCCATGACCGACCGTCTCTCCGCATACGCGCCGCAGGCCCTGTCCGTGCTGCGCATCATCGCCGCCCTGCTTTTCCTGGCCCATGGCACGCAGAAGCTGATGGGCTTTCCGGCCGCCGAATTTGCGCCGCCCATGTTCTCGATCTTCTGGTTTGCCGGCGTGATCGAAATCGTCACCGGCATCCTGATCGGCGTTGGCCTGTTCACCCGCCCGGCCGCCTTCATCGCTTCGGGCACGATGGCCGTGGCCTACTTCATGGTGCACGCTCCGGGCAATTTCTTCCCGGCCAACAATGGCGGCGACGCCGCGATCCTGTTCTGCTTTGTCTTCCTGTTCCTGGTCTTTGCCGGCCCGGGCGTGTGGAGTGTCGAGAAGCGGTAAGCTTCTCGACCGATTTCACCCCCTCCTAGCTATGCTACGGCCCTGCGGGCCTAGCGCCGCTACCTCCCCCGTTCAGGGGGAGGTGTGGAAGGAACCGACAGTGAGAAGGGCCGCTCCATGGAGCGGCCCTTTGTCATTTCAGCGGTTGGCTGTCAGGTCATGGTCTTGGGTGGGGTGCGCCGGGCGGTGCGGCGGGGCTTGTGGGTCTGGCCCGGTTCGGTGGCGGGTGCGCGCGCGGGGGGCTCTGAAACCGAGGGGACATAGGGAACCGGTTCGGTGGCCGGGGTGATGTATTCGTCGGCTTCGGCGAAGTCGCGTTCCTCGCCTTCTTCGGCGAGATCGCGGATGGCGTCGCGGACTTCATCGAGCAGCGAGGCCGAATAGCGGGAACGCTGGACCGTTTCGCCGGTATTTTCGTGGCTCTTGAACCAGACCAGCAGAGCCTCGCAGCCGATGCGCAGGCCGACGAAGGACATAAGGCCGAAGACGGCGATTTCGAGCAGGCCCCAGAGGCCATCGCCAAAGCCGGTTCCGAAGCGGAAGAAGAAGTGACTGATGGCCCAGAGCAGGATGGCCGCAAGGCCAAGGGCGTAGAAGATCGGGACCAGTTTCGGCGACAGGATGGAGTCAAGCCGGAACAGCGTCTGGCGCGTCATCAGGCGCTTGAGATCGTCCAAGGTCATTTCAGGCTCCTCGAATCCTTTGTCTATTTGGCAAATTGGTCGGCTGGGGCTGCCGTGGCAAGGTCTGTCGGCCCAAAAATCGTTTCGAAGCGGCTGCGCAGCACCGAATCGACTTCTGGCAGGGTGAGCAGCAGCCCCAAATCCTCGAACGAGGTGACGCCCTGGTCAGTGATGCCGCAGGGGACAATGCCGTCGAAATGGGAGAGGTCGGGCGCCACGTTAAGTGAGATGCCGTGGAAGGTGACCCATTTGCGCACGCGCACGCCGATGGCGGCAATCTTGTCCTCGCGTCCAAGCCCCTTGTCGGGGCGCGCCACCCAGACGCCGACACGGCCCTCGCGGCGCTCGCCGCGGATATTGTGGGCCTCGAGCGTGTCGATGACCCATTGTTCGAGACCCTGGACGAGGCAGCGTATGTCGCGGCCGCGCTGGGTCAGGTCAAGCATGACATAGGCCACGCGCTGGCCGGGGCCGTGATAGGTATATTGCCCGCCGCGCCCGGCCGGATAGACCGGAAAGCGCGGATCGAGCAGGTCCTCGGGGCGGGCCGAGGTGCCGGAGGTATAGAGCGGGGGGTGTTCGAGCAGCCACACGGCCTCGGGAGCCTCGCCGGCCGCAATGGCGGCGACGCGTGCATCCATCATGGCCAGAGCGGTCTCGTAGTCGAGCGGGGCGTCGAAAATGCGCCACTCGACCGGCCGGGCATCGTCGCGATGCAGCTTCGACCGAATTTGGCACGCTTCATTCACGTCTGTTAACACTTCCATAACCAGCGCTGGCCGAGTCTGAGGGGCAAACGAATCCGTGGCGCCATGCGCCGGACCCGGGATCCATCCTTATCTATGAACACCCTGGACAATATTGAAGTCGATATCACGGTTGAGCTGGGCGCGGCCATCGTTCCTATCCACCACATGCTGCGCCTGGGGCGCGGCGCGGTGATCGAGCTGGATACGAACGAGCACGATCCGCTGCGCATCTATGCCAACAACACGCTGATCGCCAAGGGCGAGGTCAATGTAGAAGAGGGGCATTTGCGGGTGTTCGTGACTGAGAAGGTGCTCAGGATCGGGTAGGGGCGGGCGCTGGGCGCTACCTACATGCTCCATCCTCAACGACCTGTGGCCGCCGCCACCCCCTCCTACCTTTGCTAGGGCCCTTTGGGCCCAAGCGCTCCGCCATTCGCGCACAGCGCTCATGGCCTTCTTACCTCAAATCCCTCCACTGGAGGGATTTGCCCTGCGGGCCGGCTCGAAGCCCGTCAAGGGGGGAGGTGTGGCATCGCGTGCGTCGCGGTCTTTTCGGGCTATCGGATGGCCGGAACTTCACAGGGCAGGAAAAACGTCATTTAGCCGCTTGTGGTTATGAAAGAGCTTTGCTACACCCCCACTCGCTTCGGGGCCGCAAGGCGTTGAGGCTTCTACCACACTGTGCGGTCGTGGCGGAATTGGTAGACGCGCAGCGTTGAGGTCGCTGTGCCGCGAGGCGTGGAAGTTCGAGTCTTCTCGACCGCACCAGTCATCTTCGGGATGACGAAACAAGAAGCTGCCGCAAGGCGGCTTTTTTGTTTTGGGGCCGGTAACGTATGGTTGCGGCAACCTTTGGCTGCAATACCCCCTCCCTAGCTCTGCTATGGCCCTCCGGGCCTAGCGGCGCTACCCTCCCCTCAAGGGGGAGGGTGACGCCAAGCGGGACGGCGCGGAAGCGATAACCTGGTCGGACGGTGGTCGCTCAAACACTTACCTTTTGCGGGACATCCACCTTTGGCACCCGAAACCCCATGGCGATCCAGGCGCCGAGCAGTTTGGCGTAGAAGCCGGCCGTGACCATGCCGCCGGCGGGCAGGGAATCATCCGGCGTCGTGCCGGCGGGGACGTTGCCGGTCTGGGTGCGAATCTGCATGGGCGGGCGGGTTTCGGCGGGCCAGAGGCCGGCGAAAAGGCTGAGCCAGTGCCCACCTTCGAACTCTACGAAGACCGGCGTGTTGCAGCAGGTGGTGAGGACGCGGCGGGTGGGGGCGCTGTCCGAAAGGCGGAATTCTGCGAGATTGGCGGTGCCATCGGGGAAGCGGACGCGATCCTTGCGATAGAGGATATAGGGCACGCCGCCGCTGGCCGCGGTCAGAGGGAAGGCCGGGGGCAGGGCGCTGAGGCGCTGGGCGGCAGAGCGGCAGGAATTGCAGTGGCACTCCGCGGTGATGAAAGGGTCGCCCCTCACTTCGACGTGAAACTGGCCGCAGGCACAGGCGAGCGTGGTGGTCGTGGACATTGATGTGTTCCTGTTACTGACGTCACTCGCGCGACGAACTGACCCTTTGCGTTTCGACACGGTGGGCTCAGGCGGCGCATCCGGCAAGCGCGAAAGTCCTTTTCATACGAACATGTTGCACGGCTGTGCAGTGTCATCCCGTCGTCACGCAAGCTTCAAGTGAACGTCACGCAAGCTCACTAGACGGGGCGGGCAGGTCGGGAGCCCAAATGGGCAGATCACCTGTGCGCCCGGTCTTTCGGATTGTTTCGACTGGTTTCGCCCTGACGGGCCGGCGCTCACCAAGAACATGGTCTGGCTGGAGCCGGGCGGCCCCGCTGGGGTGCGTGCCGGTCCGTTGGGAGACACGCATGAAGAACCTCAATCGCATGGGCCTCGCCGCCCTTTCGCTGACCCTTTCGACCTCGGTGGCCTTCGCCGCCACGGAAGTGACCTGGTGGCACGCCATGGGTGGCGAGCTGGGCACCAAGCTCGAGGAGATCGTTGCCGGCTACAATGCCAGCCAGTCCGACTATGTCGTGACCCCGGTCTACAAGGGCTCCTATGCCGAGACCATGACCGCTGCCATCGCCGCCTTCCGCGCCGGCGAGCAGCCCGAAATCGTCCAGGTGTTCGAAGTGGGCACCGGCACCATGATGGCTGCCAAGGGCGCCGTCTATCCGGTCTACCAGCTGATGGCCGACATGGGCGCCGAATTCGACCCGGCCGACTACCTGCCGACCGTCGTGGGCTATTACACCGACCTCGAGGGCAACATGCTCTCGATGCCGTTCAATTCCTCGACCCCGATCTTCTACTACAACAAGAATGCCTTCGAGGCCGCCGGTCTCGACCCGGAAACCCCGCCCAAGACCTGGGAAGAGCTCGAAGCCTTCTCGCGGCAGATCATCGAGGCGGGCGCGGCCACCTGTGGCTTCACCACGGGCTGGATTTCCTGGGCGCAGCTTGAAAACTTCTCGGCCTGGCACAACCAGCCCATCGGCACCAAGGAAAACGGCTTTGGCGGCTTTGACGCCGAGCTGACCGTCAATGGTCCGCTGCAGGTCAAGCACTGGGAAAACCTCAAGAAGTGGCAGGACGAGGGCGTGTTCCAGTATGGTGGCCCGGGTGGCGCTGCCGATGCTCCGGCCAAGTTCTATACGGGCGAATGTGCCATGTACATGAACTCCTCGGCCTCGCGCGCCGGCGTTCTCGCCAATGCCGCGGACTTCGAAGTCGGCTTCGGCATGCTGCCGCACTATGCCGAGGTCGAGCCGCAGAATTCGATCATCGGTGGCGCGACCCTGTGGGTGCTGCAGGGCGGTGACGAAGCCCAGTACAAGGGCGTCGCCGACTTCTTCACCTACCTCTCCTCGGCAGAAGTGCAGGCGGACTGGCACCAGTTCACCGGCTACCTGCCGATCACCCAGGCTGCCTACGAGCTGGGCCAGAGCCAGGGCTATTACGAAGCCAATCCAGGTTCGGACGTGGCCATCAAGCAGATGACGCTCAACCCGCCGACCGAGAATTCCAAGGGCCTGCGTTTCGGCAATTACGTCCAGATCCGCGACGTGATCGACCAGGAATTCCAGGCGCTGCTTTCGGGTGACAAGGGTGCCCAGCAGGCGCTCGACGACCTCGTGGCCCGCGGCAACCAGCTGCTGCGCGACTTCGAAGCCGCCAACCAGTAAGGCGCTTTCTTCGCAAGCGGGCGGGGCGCGCGACGCGCCTCGCCCTTTCGTCTTTTCGGGGCCGCCGGGACGGCGCTTCCGCGGATCGGGTCGATGGATACCAAACGCACAGTCTTTCCCAGCCAGGGCCTGCCCTATCTGCTGGTGGCGCCGCAGCTGATCATCACGCTGCTGTTCTTCATCTGGCCGGCCGGCCAGGCGGTGAAGTCATCCTTCGAGCGGGAGGATCCGTTCGGGCTGGCCACGAGCTTTGTGGGGCTGTCGCACTATGCGCGGCTGTTCCAGGAGCCGGCCTATCTGGCCTCGATCGGGCGCACCGCGGTGTTCGCGCTGGCCGTGACGGTGATTTCCATGGGCCTGGCGCTGGTGCTGGCGGTGGCGGTCAATCGCCTCATCCGATCGGCCACGACCTATTCGACGCTGCTGCTCTGGCCCTATGCGGTGTCGCCCGTGGTAGCGGGGATCCTGTGGTGGTTCATCTTCAACTCATCCACCGGCATTCTGCCCTATATGCTGAGCTTTTTCGGGGTCAGCTGGAACCACCAGCTCAACGGTACGCATGCGATGATCCTCATCATCGTGGCAGCGAGCTGGAAGCAGATTTCCTACAATTTCCTGTTCTTTCTCGCGGGGTTACAGTCGGTTCCTCAATCGTTGAATGAGGCCGCGGCCATTGACGGGGCAGGGCCGTTCAAGCGGTTCTGGACCATCGTCTTCCCGCTGCTGTCGCCGACCACGTTCTTCCTGATGATCGTCAATCTCAACTACACGATGTTCGACACCTTCGGCGTCATCGACGCCACCACGGCGGGTGGGCCGAACCAGGCGACCAACATCCTGGTCTACAAGGTCTATTCGGATGGCTATATCGGGCTCAACCTGGGCTCGTCCTCGGCTCAGTCCGTGGTTCTCATGCTCTTCGTCATCGCTCTCACCGTCATCCAGTTCCGCTATGTGGAACGCCGGGTGCAGTACTAGGAGGGCGCGGACCATGGTCGAAAATCGCCCCTGGCTGACAGTCCTCACCCATGCCGTGCTGATCATGGGTGTCATAATCGTGGCGTTCCCGGTCTATATCGCGATCATCGCCTCGACCCATGGCCCCGTGGCCCTGACGTCGGGCCGCATGCCGCTTCTGCCGGGCGGCGAGCTCTGGAACAATCTGGTCGAGGTGCTGACCAAGGAGCAGCGAGGCGCCGCCCCCTATTGGCTGATGACCTGGAATTCGCTGCTGATGGCGGTCACCATCACTGCCGGCAAGATCGCCATTTCCATCCTCTCGGCCTATGCGATCGTCTATTTCCGCTTTCCGGGTCGGGTGCTGGCCTTCTGGCTGATCTTCATCACCCTGATGCTGCCGGTGGAAGTGCGCATCATCCCAACCTTCGCCGTGGTGGCAAACCTGGGGCTACTCAACTCCTATCTGGGGCTGACCATTCCGCTGATCGCCTCGGCGACGGCAACATTCCTGTTCCGCCAGTTCTTCATGACCATTCCCGATGAGTTGATGGAGGCCGCGCGCGTCGACGGGGCCGGACCGGTGAAGTTCTTCCGCGACATCCTGCTGCCGCTCTCACGCACCAATATCGCAGCCTTGTGCGTCATCCTCTTCATCTATGGCTGGATCCAGTATCTGTGGCCGCTGCTGGTGACCACCGACCCCAAATATTACAGCCTGATGATGGGCGTGAAGCGTCTGGCGGCCGCCCAGGAAGCCGATCCGCAATGGAACATCATCATGGCGGCCGTGGTCATGGCCATGCTGCCGCCCGTGCTCATCGTCATCTTCATGCAGCGCCTGTTCGTCAAAGGCCTGGTTGAAACGGAAAAGTAGGAACAATGGCAAGCATCGACCTCAAAAGCGTCCGCAAGGTTTATCCGGGCAATGTCACGGCCATTCACGCGCTCGACCTTTCCATTGCCGATGGCGAACTGGTGGTGCTGGTCGGTCCTTCAGGCTGTGGCAAGTCCACGCTGCTGCGCATGATCGCGGGGCTCGAGACCATCACCGATGGGACCATCTCGATCGGCGACGATATTGTGAACCGCAAGGAGCCGGCCGAGCGCGACATCGCCATGGTGTTCCAGAACTATGCGCTCTATCCGCATATGAGCGTGCGGCAGAATCTGGAATATGGGCTCAAGAACCGTGGCACGCCCCGGGACGAGATCGACCGGCGGGTGGCCGAGGCGGCCGAGATCCTCGAAATCACGCCATTCCTCGAGCGCAAGCCGCGCCAGCTGTCCGGCGGCCAGCGGCAGCGCGTGGCCATGGGTCGGGCCATCGTGCGCCAGCCCAAGGCATTCCTGTTCGACGAGCCGCTGTCCAACCTCGATGCCAAGCTGCGCGGGCAGATGCGCATCGAAATCCGGCGGCTGCAGCGGAGTCTGAGAACCACCAGCGTCTATGTGACCCATGACCAGCTCGAGGCCATGACCCTTGCGGATCGGCTGGTGGTGATGAATGGCGGCCGCATCGAGCAGGTCGGAAAGCCGATCGAACTCTATGACCGCCCGGCCAGCCTGTTCGTCGCCGGTTTCATCGGCTCCCCGCCGATGAACCTGATGCCGGTGGAGCAACTGGCGGCGATTGCCGGGCCTTCGATGCCGACGCTGCTGGCGGGCACCGACATAGTCGGTATCCGCCCGGATCAGATCTTGATTGGCGTCGGGGATGGCGTGGCTCTGTCCGGCACGGTCGAGCTGATCGAACCGGTTGGCGGCGAAAGCCACCTCTATGTGCGGGTGGAGGGGATCGAGCAGGCGCTGATCGTGGTGCAGCAGGGACGCGCCAGCGTTGGCGAAGCGGAACGGATCGACTTTGTGCTGCCCCACGCGGCCCTGCACGGGTTCAACCGGGAGAGCGGCAAGAGAGTCGGGTAAGGCGATCACCCCTACCTGGCTTTGCCACGGCCCGTTGGGCCGAGCGCCGCTACCTCCCCTGGCAGGGGGAGACCGACCTCAATCGACCAGGCGCCGGAGATGGTCCGGCGCAACGAATTCCCAGGCGTCGTGGAGCCGCAGGGACAGTTCCTCGTCGGAAATCCTGTCAAGGCGGACGAGGACAAGGTCTTGGCCAACCTGCTGCTCGGTCTCGAAATAGACATCGGGCGAAATGTCCATCAGCAGCACTTTTTGATCGTTGGGACAGGCCAGGGCCAAGGTGCTCGCATCGACTATGCTGGCAAAGGGCGCACCGGCGACTGACAGCGCTGGCGGCTCCCTGGACGGCGTTGAAACATCCGGCAGGCCGCGTGCTTCGACCAGCCTCAGCAGGCGAGTCAAACTGATTGCAGGATCCTTGGTGTCGCTCATCGCAACGCCCCTCCGCTAAGGGTGAAAAAGCGCCGTTACCACTCTGGCGCAAGCCCGGCCGATTGGCTACATGCTTGTCTTGCCCCTGAAACCCCCAGGACACGAAAAGGGCTCCCGATGAGCGACGAATTTGCCACCGCACCCGGCCCCGAGACCGGGACTGACCTCGACACGTTCCGCGCTGCGGACGGCAGGATCAGCGTGCTCTGGCTGGAGCGGTTGCGGGCCTTCCTGGAAGGGGGCCGCACGGATGACGTGGCACTTGTCATGGAGCCGCTGCACCATTCCGATGTCGGCGACGTGCTCGAACAGCTCGACGCCGAAGAACGGCTGGCCCTGGTGCATGCGCTGGGTGACCGGTTCGACTTTTCGGCGCTGACCGAGGTCGACGAGAGCATTCGCCTCGACATCATGGAAGCGCTGCCCAATGCCGAGATCGCCCGCGGCGTGGCCGAGCTCGACAACGACGACGCGGTCTATCTGCTCGAAGACCTTGAGCAGGAGGACCGTGATGAAATTCTCCAGGCGCTGCCGACGTTCGAGCGGTTGGCCCTCAAGCGCAGCCTCGATTTCCCCGAGGAATCGGCCGGGCGCCGCATGCAGACCGATTTCATCGCCATTCCACCGTTCTGGACGGTGGGGCAGGTGATCGACTACTTGCGTGCCGAAAAGGACCTGCCGGACGAATTCTACCAGCTCTACGTGGTGGATGCCGCCTACAAGGTGTTGGGCACGCTGCCGCTCGACAAGTTCCTGCGCGCCCAGCGCGTCACCAAGATCGACGAGATCATGAACACCAATCTGGTGCTGGTGAAGGCCGAGGAAGACCAGGAAGAGGCCGCGCGCAGCTTCGAGCGCTATGACCTCGTGGAAGTAGGCGTGGTGGACGAAAGCGGGCGCCTCGTGGGCGTGCTGACCATCGACGACATCGTGGACGTGATCCATGAAGAAGCGGACGAAGATATCAAGCTGCTCGCTGGCGTGGGCGACGAGGACGTGTCGGATACGACCGCCGACACCGTCAGGAGCCGCGTGCCCTGGCTGGTGGTGAACCTGTTCACCGCTGTCATGGTGAGCTTCGTCATTGGCCTGTTCAACGCCACGATCGAACAGATGGTGGCGCTGGCCGTGCTCATGCCGATCGTCGCGTCGATGGGCGGCAATGCCGGGGCGCAGACCATGACGGTGACGGTACGGGCGCTGGCCATGCGTGAGCTGGATGGCGGGCGCCTCAGGCGCCTCATCCGCCGCGAGATGGTGGTCGGCGTGGTCAACGGCGTCATCTTTGCCATCCTGATCGGCATCGTGACGGCGCTCCGTTATGGGGATTACCAGCTGGGAATCGTCATTGGTCTGTCCATGGTGATCAACATGATCGTGGCCGGGACGTTCGGAATTCTTATTCCACTGACCCTGGACCGGCTTAAAGCTGACCCAGCCATCGCCTCGGCGGTGTTCGTCACCACAGTGACCGATGTCATTGGTTTCTTTGCCTTTTTGGGAATTGCCGGACTTTGGTTCGGATTGTTCTGACCCCGGAATGCCATTTTCCACAGGCGTCAAGTGTTGCAGTTTGGTCGCTTGCGTCCCATTTGGGTCAAGGCTAACGATTTATGACCGGCCGATGACGCGACCTGTTCGCGGCGTCAAACAAGGCCGGCGTGGACGACTGACAAGGAGCGATCTATGCGCAGTCAAACCAAGACCTTTGCCTGGCAGACAATGAGCTGGGCGCTGGTATGCCTCGTCTCTTTGGGGCTGGTTTTCTCCGTGGTTGCTAGCGTCTAGAAAAGACGCTGGAGTTATTCACCGCAGAAGGTTTAAACGAAGGGCGCCCGGCCACTGGGCGCCCTTCATTTTTGAGATGAGGCAATGCGATGAAGCTCCTGATCGGGAATCGGAATTATTCCACCTGGTCCCTGCGGCCATGGCTGGTCTTGCGGCATTTCGATATTCCGTTCGAAGACGAAGTGCTGCAGCTTTCCGGGCCCGGCTGGCGCGAAAATCTTGCGGCCCGCTCGCCGACGGCCAAGGTGCCGGTGCTGATCGATGACGATCTTGTCGTGCCCGAGACCCTGGCCATCATCGAATATGTGGCCGACCTTTTTCCGGACCGGGCCATCTGGCCGGCAGAGCGCAAGGACCGGGCGCTGGCGCGGGCGGCGGCCTCCGAAATGCATGCCGGTTTCTCGGCCCTGCGCAGCCACGCCCCGATGAACCTTCGCGCCAGCCATCCGGGCAAGGTCGATCTCGACGCTGTGCGCAAGGACCTGCACCGGGTGGAGGAGCTGTGGGGCGGGCTGCTGGCGCGCTCCGGTGGGCCGTATCTCCTCGGCGAGTTTTCGGCGGCCGACGCCATGTTTGCGCCGCTGGCGACGCGCCTGCGCACCTACGAGCTGCCCGTCTCCGATATTGCCCAACGCTATGTCGAGGCGATCTATGCGCTGCCCGCCTTCCAGGCCTGGCTGACGCTGGCCCTGCAGGAGCCGTGGGTGGTCGACGACGACGAGATCGACGTGATCCAGGGACGGGTCGCGCCCGGGACGCTGGCATGATCCATATGGTGAAGCTCTGCGTTGGCGTTGCCAGCGTGGAGGAACTGGAAGGCTACCGCGAAGAGCGCGCACATTGGTGGGGCGCCGACTATGGCGAGGACGTGCATGTGCATCGCACGCGCATGATGCCCAAGCGCGGCGCCGAAATGGAGGGCGTGGCCTCCATCTACTGGGTGATGTCGGGCACGATCTGCTGCCGGCAGAAGATCCTGCGTCTGGCGGCCTATACGGATGCCGAGGGCAAGGATTACTGCGACATCATCATGTCGCCCGAGATCGTGCGGACGGTGCCTTACCCAAAGCGGCCGTTCCAGGGCTGGCGGTATCTGAGGCCGGAGGACGCGCCGCCCGACATGGAGGCAGGCGGCAATGACAATGCGGCGGAGATCGCGGCCGAGCTGGCACGGATGGGGCTGATCTGAGGGGGTTGCTTGCGTCAATCCAAAAACAGTGCCGCCCTCGGACTTGATCCGAGGCCCTTTCCAAACATACGCTGGCGGGCGAGTGGCCCTCGGGTCAGGCCCGAGGGCGGAACGGTGGGTGGGGCAGGCCCGGTGCAGACTATGACACCGTGGACCCCTCATCCGCCCTTCGGGCACCTTCTCCCACAAGGGGAGAAGGGGAACCGGTGGCTTGTTACAGGGACATCCTTATTCCGCCGCCCTTACGAAATGCGGGCGGCGTTCCATGACTTCCTTGAGGTAGCGGCCGGTATGGGAGCGCTTGTTCTCGGCGACTTCCTCCGGCGTGCCGACGGCCACGATTTCGCCGCCGCCATCGCCGCCTTCGGGGCCGAGATCGATGATCCAGTCGGCGGTCTTGATGACCTCGAGATTGTGCTCGATGACCACGACCGTATTGCCGCCCTCGACCAGTTCGTGGAGCACTTCGAGGAGCTTGGCGACGTCGTGGAAGTGGAGGCCCGTGGTCGGCTCGTCGAGCATGTAGAGGGTGCGGCCTGTGGCGCGCTTGGAGAGCTCCTTGGAGAGTTTTACGCGCTGCGCCTCGCCGCCCGACAGGGTCGTGGCGGGCTGGCCAATCTTGACGTAGCCGAGGCCAACGCGCTGGAGCGTGGCGAACTTGTCGCGGATGACCGGGACGGCCGAGAAGAACTCGACGCCCTCGTCGATGGTCATGTCGAGCACGTCGGAGATGGACTTGCCCTTGAACTGGACTTCAAGCGTTTCGCGATTGTAGCGCTTGCCCTTGCAGACATCGCAGGTGACGTAGACGTCGGGCAGGAAGTGCATCTCGATCTTGAGGACGCCGTCGCCCTCGCATTTCTCGCAGCGACCGCCCTTGACGTTGAAGCTGAAACGACCCGGGCCATAGCCGCGGGTCTTGGCCTCGGGGAGGCCGGCAAACCATTCGCGGAGGGGGGTGAAGGCGCCGGTATAGGTGGCCGGGTTGGAACGCGGCGTACGGCCGATGGGCGACTGGTCGATGTCGATGACCTTGTCGAGGAATTCGAGGCCAGTGAGCGACTCATGCGGGGCCGGGACGACGCGGGCGCCGTTGAGGCGGCGAGCGATGGCCTGGTACATGGTGTCGATCATCAGGGTCGACTTGCCGCCGCCGGAGACGCCGGTAATGGCGACGAACATGCCGAGCGGCACATCGACGGAGACGTTCTTGAGATTGTTGCCGGTGGCGCCCTTGACCGAGAGTGTCTTGCCCTTCTTGCCCTCGCGGCGCTCGGCCGGCACGGGAATGCCCATGCGGCCCGAGAGATACTTGCCGGTCAGCGAGTCCGGGTGGTTGAGAATGTCCTGCGGCGTGCCTTCGGCAACGATGCGGCCGCCATTGACGCCGGCGCCGGGGCCGATGTCGAGAACGTAATCGGCGGTCAGGATGGCGTCCTCGTCGTGTTCCACGACAATGACGGTATTGCCCAGGTCGCGCAGGCGCTGAAGGGTTTCGAGCAGGCGGGAATTGTCGCGCTGGTGGAGGCCGATGGACGGCTCGTCGAGCACGTAGAGCACGCCGGTGAGGCCCGAGCCGATCTGCGATGCGAGGCGAATGCGCTGGCTTTCGCCGCCCGACAGCGTGCCGGAATTGCGCGACATGGAGAGATATTCAAGCCCCACGTCGTTGAGGAATTTCAGGCGCTCGCGGATTTCCTTGAGGATGCGCTCGCCGATCTGGCTCTGGGTGGGCGTCAGCTTGGCCGAGAGGTCGTTGAACCACTGCGAGGCGATGCGGATGGACATGTCGGTCACCTGGCCGACATGCAGGCCGTCGATCTTGACCGCCAGGGATTCGGGCTTGAGCCGGTAGCCACCGCAGGCCACGCAGGGCTTGGCGGACATGTATTTTTCGATCTCTTCGCGCATGCCGGCGCTTTCGGTTTCCTTGTAGCGGCGCTCAAGGTTGCCGATGACGCCCTCGAAGGGCTTGGTGGTCTTGTACTGGCGCAGGCCATCGTCATAGACGAAGTTGATCGGGGTCTTGTCGGTGCCATAGAGCACGGCGTGCTGCACGTCGAAGGGCAGCTCGTTCCAGGCGGTGCCTGTGGAGGCGCCAAAATGCTTCACCACAGCCTGAAGCGTCTGCTGGTAGTAGGGCGCGCTGGTCTTGGACCAGGGCAGGATGGCGCCGTCGCGCAGCGACAGGGTCGGATCGGGGACGATCTGATCGGGGTCGATCTTCTGCTCGGTGCCGAGGCCATCGCAGACCGGGCAGGCGCCGAAGGGATTGTTGAACGAAAAGAGCCGCGGCTCGATCTCGGCAATGGTGAAACCGGAGACCGGGCAGGCAAACTTCTCCGAGAAGGTGAGCTGGCGGGCCGTGCCGTCCTCGTTCTTCTCGTCGGCGAATTCGATGAGGGCAATGCCGTCGGCCAGCTTCAGCGCGGTCTCGAAGCTTTCGGCAAGACGGCCGGAGATTTCCTTGCTGACAACGAGGCGGTCGACAACGACCTCGATGTCGTGCTTGAATTTCTTGTCGAGGGCGGGGGCGTCCTCGATCTCGTGGTATTCGCCGTCGATCTTGACGCGCTGAAAGCCCTTGCGCATCAGGTCGGCCAGTTCCTTCTTGAACTCGCCCTTGCGGCCCCGCGCGATGGGGGCCAGGAGGTAGAGGCGGGTGCCTTCGGGAAGGTCGAGGGTGCGATCGACCATCTGCGATACGGTCTGGCTCTCGATGGGAAGCCCGGTGGCGGGTGAATAGGGCACGCCGACGCGCGCGAAAAGCAGGCGCAGGTAGTCGTAGATCTCGGTGACCGTGCCGACGGTCGAACGCGGGTTACGCGAGGTGGTCTTCTGCTCGATGGAAATGGCGGGCGAGAGGCCCTCGATGTGTTCGACATCGGGTTTCTGCATCATTTCGAGGAACTGGCGGGCGTAGGCGGAGAGACTCTCGACGTAGCGGCGCTGGCCCTCCGCATAGATGGTGTCGAAGGCGAGCGAGGACTTGCCCGAGCCGGACAGCCCCGTCATGACGATCAGGCTGTCGCGGGGCAGCTTGACGTCGATGCCCTTCAGATTGTGCTCGCGGGCGCCACGCACGACGATTTCGCGGTTGAGGCTGGGCTTGTCAGTCATGATCGATCCAATTGCGTGTCGCGCCGTGGGGGAGCACTGGCGGGCAAAGGCCATGAGATAGGCAGCAAAGCCTATGCGGGCAAGCCGCCCGTTCGGCATCTGCGAAATTTCCGGTGACATTAGCGTTTGGACGAGAGCTTGCCAAAACACCATTGTCGTAAGTGAACATACATAGAACATCCGTGGATTCGGTCAAGCGCCTGCCGTCATGGTGAGCCCATGCCATGCGGTCAGTGCGGCCACGACAAGGAACAGGCCTCCAGCCCCGCGACCGACCCAGATGGTGGCGAAGGGGTTGCCGATGAGGCCATCGCGAGCCCGGCCGGCGCCAAAAGCCAGGATGCCATAGATGCCGCCCTGCATGAGAACCGTGATGATCCCGAGGGCGACGGCCTGAGACCAGATCGGGCCGTAGTCGGACCGCATGAACTGGGGGAATACGGCGAGCACGAAGAGATAGGCCTTGGGATTGAGGAGGCAGGTGATAGTGCCCTGCCGGAAGGCGACCCAGCGGGAGCGGATGCGAGACGTTCCGATGGCGTCGACGGTGATGGCGCTGCGCAGGAGCGTGTAGCCGATCCAGCCCATGTAGAGGGCGCCAGCCAGCACCATGGCCTGGAACAGAATGACCGGAAGCTGGGAGAGGATGCCCACGGCGAAGGCTCCGAAGAGCGTATGGACTGCTCCGCCCAGCATGATGCCGCCCAGAGCAGCCATGCCCAGGCCCTGACCACCCGTCAGGGCATTGGCCAGGACATAGAACATGTCCATGCCGGGGACGACGATGATGCCGAAGACCAGAATGGTGTAGAGCCAGAGTGCCTGAGAATAATCCATTGTCCTTGATCCCCTGTCCCGGTCCCAAATGGACCAGCGCTGCTGACAATGAGTGTCAGCAACAAGAGCGGTGTTGACAGGAGTGCAGAAAAAGAGAACATAGAGGGAACGAAAGGGCTTGGCCGGAGCGGCATAACTGCGGCGATTGGCGACAGTCGAGGCGGGAGTTGTTGAGAACCGCAAATGCCACGTGTGTGGCATGGGGAAAGGTCTATTGTGCGGCCATTCGGGTCGGGGCTGTGCACCGGGCAGCAGAGTGACCCAGGAGAGAAAGCGTCCCGCGACCGTGCAGACCGGGACTGAATTGGAAGGATAGGCGCCATGGCTGGCAGCGTGAACAAGGTCATTCTGGTGGGTAATCTGGGCAATGACCCGGAAGTGCGGAACCTGCCGAGCGGCGGCAAGGTGGTCAATCTGAGCGTGGCGACGTCGGAGCGCTGGCGTGACCGCAATAGCGGCGAGCAGCGCGAGAAAACGGAATGGCACCGCGTGGTGATCTTCTCGGAAGGCCTGGCGCGCGTCGCCGAGCAGTATCTGAAGAAGGGCAGCAAGGTCTATCTCGAAGGCCAGCTGCAGACCCGCAAGTGGCAGGATCAATCCGGCCAGGACAAGTATTCCACCGAAGTGGTACTGCAGAACTTCAACTCGTCCATGGTGCTGCTGGATGGCCGTGGCGAAGGCGCCGGCGATAGCGGCGGTTATGGTGGCGGCGACAGCGGCGGGTTCCGCGGCGTGCGCGACAATGGCGGCAATGGAGGCGGCGGTGGACGCCGCCCAGCGGCTAATGCGCCGGCCTTCGAGCCGGGCGGCATGGATGACGACATCCCGTTCTGAGCGGGTTGAGCATTGGGGCGGCCGGTGGCCGCCCTTTTTGGTTCATTTCACCATTTTGACGAGACGGTGAAATGAGCTGGACTAGTGTTTGGTCCCGCTTCCGAACCGTGAAACCGTTGACACTTTTGCTGGTAGCGCTCCAGCCTCAGGCGGCGTTGAAGTGGCGCCAGGTGCCGCGGCCGGCGGATTTGGCCTGGTAGAGGGCCGTATCGGCATTGCGATAGAGCGTATCGGCATCGTGATCGCTGCGGCGGGCAATGCCGAGCGAGGCGCCGATGTGGCGCGGCTGCCCGGCGAGATGGAAGGGCCGCTCGAAGGCGCCGATGATGGCGGCACAGAGGGCATCACCGTCGAGACGGGCATTGGCATCGGTCAGGATGGCGAATTCATCGCCGCCGATGCGAGCGACCAGGGTGCCCTGAGGGCTGCAGGCGGTTAGGCGTCTTCCTGCTTCGATGAGGCAAGCATCGCCCTGGGCGTGGCCGAGTTCATCATTGATGGACTTGAAGCGGTCGAGGTCAACCAGCAGCAGGGCATCGACCGGTGAGCCGCTGATGGCGCCGTGCAGGTCGTCGAGCCGCGCCTGGAACAGGCTGCGATTGGCGAGGCCGGTCAGGGCATCGGTCTCGGCCAGGCGCCGCGTCCGTTCGGCGAGCAGCTTTTCCTCGGTGATATTCTGTTTCATGCCGAAGATGCGCCGGGGCTTGCCATCCACGCCATCGACGGTGGCGGTGATCCGCATCCAGCGGCGCTGGCCGCTGGTGGTGATGATTTCGGCATCGAAGTTGAAATCGCCCAGGGTGGCGATGGCATGGGCGCGCAGTTCCTGCATGCGCCGGGCGGATTCGGGCGTGTACATGCGCAGGATCTGGGCCCGATCGATCTGGGAACCGCGGGGCAGTTCAAACAGATCATAGACGCCGTCGGTCCAGACCAATTTCTCGTCGGGCAGGCTGCACGACCAAATGCCGATACGTGCCGTTGCCGACGCGCGCTCGATCAGGTGCTGGCGATGGACTTCGAAGGCCCGCCGCCGCTCCATGGCCGCGTGCGACACCAGCTCGGTGAGGCGGGCAAGAAGCATATGGGCGGCGGCTTCAGAACGCGGCGTTGCGTCCCAGAGGACCAACCAGCGCGGCTTTTCCGGATCAATCGTGGGGACCGGAACGGTGATGAGGAACCGCGCGGCAGGATCGGGTTCGGAAGAGACCGTGCCACATGGGCCGAGCAGGCCAGGTGAAATGCCGGTGGGTGGCGCCTCTCCTGCAGCGTCCAGCCACTGGGCTCCCGGCCCGAGCAGCGCAACGCCGGCCATGTCCGTATGACGCCGCAGCCGTTCAAGGAACGACCGGAGGTCCGCCAGTGAGGCGGGCGCGGGACACTCGGCATTCAAATGGGCAGTCGCTGGCATGCCTTGACCCTAGCAGGGCGGCCTTAAGACATTGTTTTTTCTGGCGCTGACAATAGGAAAGGGCGCCCACCAGGGGCGCCCTCGGCCGGTCAGGGGGTAATCAGCGCGAGAAGGGGACTTCGGCGCGCAGGCTGTCACCCGATTCGACATAGACCACTTCGAACGTGACCTGGATGTCATTGTTATTGAGCAGGATCTGGGCGGTGATGTTGAGGTCCTTGCCTTCCTCGTCCTGGTCGCGCTCGCGCAGGTTGAAGACGAGGCCGGAGCCGCGCTTCTGGCCGACCGCAATGCCGGTGAAGGTGGCGTTGGAGGTCATGGCCGCTTCGTAGCGCCGGCTCGCATCGATATAGGCGATGGTGCCGGCGACAGACAGGTTGGTGCCGGCCAAGGCGCAGCGGCCACTGTAATTGACCTTATCCTGATTGCCCTCGGTGAGCGTGAGGCGGCAGACCACCGATTCCTCGTTGGCCCCGATCAGCACGCCGCGACCGCGCCATTCGCCAATATAAGACTTGAGCAGCGCAACATCGGCCGGCGCGGCGCTTGCCGTCGTGAGACCGGCGAGGCCAGAAAGAAGCAGACCTGCCAGTGCCGAAGCACGGAACAGGGGTCCAACAATGGTCATGGCGCTATGCCCTCCAAGCAAGCAATACAAGCCCCCCGGCATGTGCTTTGCCGGCCCAGAATAACTGTCGTCGGCCATTTGGCAGGCCGGTTCTCGCGAAAGTGATCGTGCCACCAGCGGTCCGGCCGGAATCACCGCTCAAACATAGCTTTTGCCCCGAGGGGGCGGCAAGCGCCTCCGCTAGTCGGACCGGACCGTGCCGATACGGGTGTCGGTATCGCCTATCGGATCGTCCGGCGTGGACACATGATCCGCTGTCTGGATGCGGATCGCGGTAAGATTTTCCAGAAATCTCGACCCTGCCACGAGCAGCGATGGCAGCATGAAGAGATCCCCGATCAGCGCCAAGGTGAGCGACAGGACGAAGAGCGTTCCGAACAGGGCCACCTGCGGCAATTCGGAGAAGGCGACGATGATCGTGCCGGCGCAGAGGATGACAGTGGTGGCAACGATTGCGCCGCCGATGCGGGTCAGGGTGTGGTGCACGGAGTCGAGGTGGCTGGGGCGCTCCTCGCGCCGTCCATGCATGTAGTGGGACAGCATATGGATGGTGTCGTTGACCGCGATGCCGAAGGCGATGGTGAGCGCCATCACGCTGGTGAGCTGCAATCCGGCGCCGGTGATCCAGAGATAGGCCTGGGTGCCCAGGATCGGGAACATGTTGGGCACGGCCGAGACCAGGGCCATGCGCACTGAGCCGAAGGCCAGGCCGATGAGAATGAGATTGAGCACGACGCTGGCCGCGAGCGAAATCTGCAAGGAGCGCACGATATCGTCGGTGGCGAAGGTGGTGAGGACGCGGAAACCGCCCACTTCCGCACCGGCAATGCCGGCGGCGGCGATGCTGTTTTCCATTCGCGCCACCATGTCCTTTAGCGCCTGGCTCTCGACAATGGTGGGCATGAAGCCGGTGACCAGCGCCTGGCTGCCATCTTCGGTGATGAAGCGGTTGCGCATGAAGGGGCCGACCGCGTTGAACACTTCCTCACGGGTGAAGCCTGTCTCGGTGTAGTTGGTGAGGCTGGCTGCGGAGATGACCTTGTTTTCACCAAGCTCGGCCTCGACGATTTCGTGGACCTTGCGGATGGTCTCGAAGTCCTCGGCGCCGACATTGGGGTCCATTTCCTGGAGCGGCACACGCACATAGAGCGGCGCCACGCCGCCGACGCCCTCGTCGATGCTCTCGGCGGCCGTCAGGGCGGTCGAGTCCTTGGCCATGTAATCTTCAAAGGAGAAGCGCGGCTGGATGAGGAAGAACGGGACGATCAGAACGATGGTGACAAGGATGGACAGGACGCTGACTGGCCGTCCAAAGCGCTTGGCGAGGCCGAGGGCCGCAGGCAGCGGTGCGTTGAGCGCGAAATTGGGGGCCTTGGGCAGCTTGAAGCCGAGGTGGATGGCCAGCTTGAGCAGCAATGGCATCAGCGTCATCAGGCAGACGAACATGATGACGCAGCCGGCAGCACCGGCCAGGGCGAATTCCTGCACGCCCTGGCCCGGCGAGAAATAGAGCGAGGCAAAGGCCACAAGCGTGGTGAGCGTGGTCAGGGAGGTCGCCGGGCCGACAAGCTTGAGGGTCGTATCCACCGCCCTGTTCGGCTCCATCCCGTCCCGCCAATAGGCCAGCCAGTTGAAGATGAAGAACATCGACTCGGCAAAGGCCATGACCAGGACGAGTGTGGTCACGATGATGGTGAGGAAGGAGAAGGAGCCAAACAGCAACAGAACAGTGCCGATGGACCACGCCACGGCCACGAAGGGCGTCGCGGCCACCAGAATGGCGCCCCAGAAGGAACGAAGCGCGAAGAGGGCGATGAAGGCACCCAGGCCGAAGCCATAGACGGTGAACTTGATCTGATCGTCCACGGCGGCATTGAGCATTTCCGAGGTCCAGACCGGCGGGCCGGTCAACTCGATCTGCAGGTCGCCGCCCTCATAGAAGGAGAGAGTCTCGCGCAGACTCTCGATCATCGCCTTGGACCCGTTCTGGCGCACCAGATCCTGGTTCGGGAACATGATGAGCACTACGCCGGTCAGGTCCGGCGTGATGAGATTGCGCATCATCGGATCGTTCTGCTGCAGGTCCATCAGGGCCATGGCGACTTCGTCGGCCCCCAGCAGGCCCTCGGGTACTGCCGGGACCGAGCCGCCATTGCCATCGGGCTTGCGCAGGGTGAAGGGCGACATCGTGCCCACCGCGTATTCGTTGAGCTCGAGGTCAAATGCGAGGGTGCGGATTTCCTCCAGCACGTCCGGATCGACGAGATTGGGCGAATTGACCAGGACGTAAATGTCGTTTTCGAAAGTGCCGAACGTTTCCGAGAGATGCTCGTAGGCGTCGTAATAGTGGCCCGAACGGGCATAGACGCGCAGCAGGTCGCCATCGACATTGGCGCGCGGGATTTGCCAGAAGCAGAGGGCCGTGAAGATCAGCACCGCCATGGCCATGATGCGCGGGTAGCGCAGGGTCATCAGGCCCAGATATTCGAAACCAAAGCCGATCGAGCGCCTGGACATGAACCAGTCGACAAAGCGCGAAACAACAGAACCCGAAGACACCAGAACCCGACTCCCCCGTTGGGCGGCTTTAGGCACAATTTTCTACGGGTTTGTGGCGAGTGCGTCCAGCGCTAGCCGATCACGGTGCATTGCAGGCAGCAGATGCGGGTCCGCAGAATGCTGCGAACCCGCGAGGTTGTTAGCCGGCCAAAGCGGCGCTGTTGGCCTTGAGGAATTCGGCAAAGGCCTGGGGCTTGCGGCCAGAATAGCGTTCCACCACATCGGTGACGACGCCATGAAGGCCGGCAACCGCATCGCGCTGGAAGGCAAGCAGGGCCTCGGCGAAGCCTTCCGGAACGCCGGCGGCCACCATGCCGGCCTTGAGATCTGCGGGCCTGAGCGCAATCGCCGTGACTGGCTTGCCGGTGATCTCGGCGGCGAGGCGCGCGCGTTCTTCATTGGTAACGGGAGCCGGGCCAGTGACGTCTTCGACGGACTTGCCCTCGGCGCTCAGCAGCGCTCCGGCGGCGGCGCGAGCGGCATCGTGACGGGTAACATAGCTGGTGCCACGATCACCGATGAGGCCATAGAGCTGGCCCGAGGCAACGGCCTGGGGCAGGTCCATGAAGTTGTTTTCGGCATACATGTGGTTGCGCAGGATAGTGAAATCGAGCCCGGATGCGGCGATGGCAACTTCGGTCCAGAAATGCTCGGGGGCGAGACCGGCATCGGCGTCAGGACGGGCGGCCGGGGCGGAGGTATAGACGATATGCTTGACCCCGGCAGCCTTGGCGGCCTCCACGGCGGCAGACTGCTGGGCCACGCGGCGGCCGATGCCGTCGGTCGAGACGATCAGCATGCGCTCGACACCGGAAAGGGCGGCGGCGAGGTTGGCGTCGTCGAAATCGACCTTGCGAACCTCGACGCCCCTGGCAGCCAGGTCGGCAAGCTTTGCGGGATCGCGCGTGCCGGCGATGACCTTGGTGGCGCCGCGCGCCAGCAGTTCCTCGACGGCGGCGCGGCCGAGATTGCCCGAGGCGCCGGTGACGAGAAGGGGAAGATTGGCGAAATTGCCCATGACACTCTCCATAAGTTGCGTCCGCTTCCGATGTCTCCTTGTGCCGGGCGGCTTCGGAGAGTAAGTATCGGAAAGAGAGTGCCTATCTAGTGTGCCAGATCCGGCGTGAAAAGGAGGCACTTTTTCGGCAATAGATTACCTCGGAGTAAGTGCATGCAGCAGGGACAGGACACGGCAGCCATCTATATCGAGCGCTGGGTCGCGGCGACGATGAAGCCGGAGCCGGGCATTTGCCCGGTGCGCAATGTGCTGGACCGGATCGGGGACAAGTGGAGCATGCTGCTGGTGATGACGCTGGCCACGGGACCGCGCCGGTTCAACCAGCTGCACCGGGAAATCCCGGATATTTCGCAGAAGATGCTGACCCAGACGCTGCGTGACCTGCAGCGCGATGGCCTCGTGTCGCGCCAGGTCTTCGATACCAAGCCGCCCTCGGTGGAGTACCAGCTGACGGGGTTGGGGCACTCGCTCATCGTGCCGTTCGGGCACCTGATCGAATGGGCGAACGGGAGTATTTCTGTTATCGAGAGGGCGAGAAGAAATTTTGACGCCCCTGTGTGAGGGCGATCAGTCGCTGGCGAGGGCCAATGACCGTCGCGAAATACAAAGGAAAATTCGTCGCTGAGTTCCTCAATGACGGCCGCTTGGTTCGTCTGGTCGAGCCGTTTGGCTACGTCGATCCTTTTGGCATGAATTGGGATGTGCCGGCCAATATCCGCGTGGACGGCGCGTCTATTCCAAGAGTGCTCTGGTCGCTCGGCTCACCATTCACGGGAAAATATCGCGACGCGTCGGTCATTCACGATTACTTCTGCGATATCCGGTCGAGGACCTGGGGCGCCGTGCATCGGGTGTTCTACGATGCGATGATCACCTCAGGTGTGCACAAGGCGCAGGCGGTTGTGATGTATGCAGCGGTCTGCTGGGGCGGACCGCGCTGGAGTCAGACAGTTGTGAACAACTACCAGGAAGCCTTCAAAGATTACCTCAAGAGCTCCCACGAAGGTTCCGGTCGGCTGCATCATCCGATGCCGGCGGAGCCGACCGAGCAGGAAATGGCCGCTTATGACCGGATCATGACAAAGGTGACGCACTATCCATTGGACAGCACACATTTGGGCTGGCTTGAGCAGCGTCTATCACGTGAAGACGTGGCGGTGGAAGATATAGCCAGTCTGGTTGAACACGAATTGGCGCGCCTAAATCTAGAGCCCTTAGTGGAGCAAAAGGAGCCCTAGGTAGCCTGGGCATCTCTCCACAGCTCAAAGCCTGCGAAAATTGGCAATTGGAACCGGAATCGCCTATCTAACGGGGAACTGGAACCAACGTAGAATCACCCCGTGACAGATACGCCCGAAGACGCGAGCGGCGGGAGCCTCCCGCCCTCCGACATCGCCCCGATCTACATCACCGACGAAATGCGCAAGAGCTATCTCGACTACGCCATGAGCGTGATCGTGAGCCGCGCACTTCCCGATGTGCGGGACGGATTGAAGCCGGTGCACCGGCGCATCCTGTTCTCGATGAGCGAGAATGGCTACGAGTACAACAAGCCGTTCCGCAAATCGGCCCGTGTGGTCGGCGACGTGATCGGTAAGTATCACCCGCATGGTGACAGCGCCGTCTATATGGCGCTGGTCCGCATGGCCCAGGAATTCTCCATGGGCCAGATGCTGGTGGAAGGGCAGGGCAATTTCGGCTCGGTCGACGGCGATATGCCGGCGGCCATGCGTTACACCGAAGTCAGGATGCAGCGGATCACCAATTCGCTGCTCGACGACCTCGACAAGGATACGGTGGATTTCCGCGAGAACTATGACGGCTCCGAAAAGGAGCCGACGGTGCTGCCGGCGCGATTCCCCAACATGCTGGTCAATGGCGGCGGCGGCATTGCCGTGGGCATGGCGACCAATATTCCCACCCACAACCTGACCGAGACGATCAATGCGGCGCTGGCAGTGCTGGATAATCCGTCCATCCTTACCGAGGAACTGCTCGAACACCTGCCGGGCCCGGATTTCCCGACCGGCGGCATCATCCTCGGGCGCGCGGGCATCCGCCAGGCCTATGAGACGGGTCGCGGCTCGATCATCGTGCGTGGCCGATCCACCATCGAGGAAGTGCGCAAGGAACGCGAAGCCATCATCATCACCGAGATTCCCTATCAGGTGAACAAGGCGGCGATGGTGGAAAAGATCGCCGAACTCGTGCGCGACAAGCGGATCGAGGGCATTGCGGACCTGCGCGACGAATCCAGCCGCGAGGGCATGCGCGTCGTCATCGAGGTCAAGCGCGATGCGCTGCCCGACGTGGTGCTGAACCAGCTCTATCGCTTCACGCCGCTGCAATCGTCCTTCGGCTGCAATTTCGTGGCGCTCAATGGCGGCAAGCCGGAGCTGATGAATCTCAAGCAGATTCTGGATGCCTTCATCGCCTTCCGTGAGGAAGTGGTTACGCGTCGCGCCCGGTTCCTGCTCAACAAGGCGCGCGATCGCGCCCATGTGCTGGTGGGCCTCGCGGTGGCCGTGGCCAATATCGACGAGGTTATTGCCCTCATCCGTACCGCGCCCGATCCGGCGACGGCGCGCGAGCAGCTGATGACCCGTCGCTGGCCGGCGGCCGATGTGGCGCCGCTGATCGCGCTGATCGACGATCCGCGCCACCGCATCAACGAGGACGGCACGTTCAACCTCTCGGAAGAGCAGGCCCGCGCCATTCTCGAGTTGCGTCTTGCCCGCCTCACCGCGCTGGGCCGCGACGAGATCGGCGACGAGCTCAATGGGCTGGGCGCGGAGATCGAGGACTATCTCGATATCCTGAGGAGCCGCGAGCGGGTTCGCACCATTATCCGCGAGGAACTCGAAGCAATCCGCGAGCAGTTCGGCTCGCCGCGCCGGACCGAAATCAGCGATCACGCCGCCGATTTCGACGACGAGGACCTGATCGCCCGCGAGGACATGGTCGTGACCGTGAGCCATGCCGGCTATATCAAGCGCGTGCCGCTCTCGGCCTATCGTGCGCAGAACCGGGGCGGCAAGGGCCGTACCGGCATGTCGACCCGCGAGGAAGATTTTGTGGCGCGGCTCTTTGTGGCCAATACCCACACGCCGGTGCTGTTCTTCACCAGCCGCGGCATTGCCTACAAGCTCAAGGTCTGGCGCCTGCCGCTCTCGGCCGCCAATGCCAAGGGCAAGGCGCTGATCAATATCCTGCCGCTCGAACAGGGCGAGCGCGTCACCTCGATCATGCCGCTGCCGGAGGACGAGACCTCCTGGGGCAATCTCGACATCATGTTCGCCACGACGCGCGGCACGGTGCGCCGCAACTCGCTGGCCGACTTCGTGGAAGTGCGCCAGAACGGCAAGATCGCCATGAAGCTCGATGAGGGCGACGAAATCGTCGGGGTCGAGACCTGCACGGTCAACAATGACGTGCTGATGACCACGGCCATGGGCCAGGCCATCCGCTTCCAGGTGGATGAAGTGCGCCTCTTCAAGGGCCGCGACTCCATGGGCGTGCGCGGCATCCAGCTGGCCAATGGCGACAAGGTCATCTCCATGGCCATCATCAACCATTCGGATGCTACCGCCGAAGAGCGCGCCGCCTATCTCAAGATGAGCCGGGCGCTGCGCGGCGAGGACGAGGGCGACGAAGCCGCTTCTGATGAAGGCGAAGTGGTGGCCGGGGCGCTGCCGCAGGATCGTTATGCGCTGATGAGCGCCACCGAGCAGTTCATCCTGACCATTTCCGAAAACGGCTATGGCAAGCGGACGTCCAGCCACGAATACCGGATCACTGGCCGTGGCGGGAAGGGCATCGTGGCCATGGCGGTCAACAAGCGCAACGGCAACCTGGTGGCCAGCTTCCCGGTGGAAGAGGAAGATCAGATCATGCTGATCAGCGATGGCGGCCAGACCATCCGCCTGCCGGTTGGCGGCGACAAGCCGATCGGCATCAAGGGGCGTTCGACGCAGGGTGTGATCGTGTTCGATACGGCCGAGGACGAGAAGGTCGTCTCGGTGGAGCGGATCAGCGAGCCCGAAGGCGAGGAGGGCGATCTGCCCGAGGCACCAGAGGCGCCGGAAGGTCCGGCAGAGGAATAGGAAAGGGCGCTCCGGCGCCCTTTTTGTTGGGGTCGGTACTGGATGCCTCAGCATCCACTGGGGCTACTCCTCCCCGTTGGCCGCGGAGGTTGGGTGGTGGGGCACCACACATTCCCTACCTCTTGCGTTTTTGAGCGGCTGGTGGCTTGCTCCGCTCAAGAGGAGTCCCGGCATGATCGATCCCGTAATTATTCTGCCCTATGTGTTGGCCTGCCTGCTGTTTGCCGCTATTCCCGGTCCTTCTGTCTCCATCGTCATCGCCAATTCACTGGCGGGCGGGACGCGGGCTGGGCTTTTCACCATCCTCGGAACCGCCCTGAGCATGATCAGCATGGTCTTCATCGTCGCAGTGGGTCTTGAAGCGGTGATGACGCTGGTCTCCGGCGCTTTCGAGATCATCAAGCTGGTGGGCGCCGCCTACCTAGTCTGGATCGGCTGGAAGATGTTCCGCTCCAGCGGCCAGCTGGCCGTAGCCGATGGTAATCGCCTGCCGATCGGGCGCTATATCTGGCAGGGTGCACTGACCAATTGGTCCAACCCCAAAACCCTGCTTTTCCTCAGCGCCTTCCTGCCGCAATTCGTCGACATGACGCGCCCGGCCTTCGGGCAGATCATGACTCTTGGCGTGATCTGCATGGCCGTCGCCGCCATGAGCGACAGCGTCTATGCGTTCGCGGCCGGCCGGGCCCGACACCTGCTCTCGGTGGCCCGCGTTCGCCTGCTCACTCGGGTGTCCGGCGTGATCCTGATGGTCGGCGGCGTGTGGTTGGCCATGCAGAAGCGCACATAGCTGCTGAGAAAGGCAGGAGGTTGCGCTGATGCCTTCCACAAGAATCGAAACCCGGGCCGGTTGGCTCGGAAATCGTCGCCACGACTTCATCGAGGCGGTCCAGGCCGCATTGGTTGCAGGCATCCTCATTCCAAAAGGCGATCGGTGTGTGCGGCTGCTGGAATTCGGAGAAGATGATATCATCACACCGGCTCACGCCGGGCCGCGCTATACCGTCATAGAGATCAGCCTCTTCTCCGGGCGGAGTCTCGAGGCCAAGCGCCGGCTTTACGCGGCCATGGTGGAAAACCTGGCGCCCTTCGGGCTCGCGCCGCAGGACATCAAGGTCATCCTCATTGAAGTACCGCAGGAGAACTGGGGCCTGCGCGGCCTTCCGGCCAGCGAGATCGAGCTGGGCTTCAAGGTCGATGTGTGACCTCCCGGCGCTTGCCTCCCCGTCCATGCCGTGACAAAACCATAGCAACTACAAGGGGAAGGGGGACGCCATGACCGAGCTGGTTGGATTCTATCCCGGGTCGTTCGATCCGCTGACCAATGGGCATCTCGATGTGATCGAGCGGGCCTGCAAGCTGGTGGACACCCTAGTGGTGGCCGTGGGGATCAGCGCCACCAAGAAGAACCCGCTGTTCACCCACCAGGATCGCGTCGCCATTCTCGAACAGGTGCTGCCGGCGATCGGGGCCAGGACCAATACAGAATTCCGGATCGTCGACTTTTCCGGGCTGATGGTGCAGGCGGCGCGGGACAACGGCGCCAAGTTGATCATCCGGGGCCTCAGGGACACAACCGACTACAATTACGAGATGCAGATGGTGGGGATGAACGCCCAGATGGCGCCCGACCTGCAGACCGTTTTCCTGCCCTCCAGCCCGCCGGTGCGGCATATCTCGGCCACATTGGTGCGCCAGATCGCAGAAATGGGCGGAGATATTGCCGCCTTCGTACCGTCCATTGTTCTCAAGGCTCTCAAGTCCAAATGACCAAGTTTTTCCGCATTGCCGCTGCCGCCCTCTCGCTGGGCGCGGCCCTGGCTGCCGCCCCGGTTTTTGCCCAGTCGGGCGTGCCGCACCTGATCCTGACGCTCGAAGACGGCGTAGTGGACATTCAACTGCTGCCCGAGATCGCGCCGAAACATGTCGAGCGCGTCGTGGCGCTGACCGAGGCGGGTGAATATGACGGCGTGGTGTTCCACCGCGTGATCGACGGCTTCATGGCCCAGACCGGCGACGTGGCCAACGGCGATTCGGATGACCCGGCCTATAACCTGGCGATGGCCGGAACGGGCGGCTCAGACTTGCCGGATGTAGAGGCGGAGTTCAATTCGGAGAGCTTCCAGCGTGGTGTACTGGGTGCGGCGCGCTCGCAGGACCCCAACTCGTTCAACTCGCAGTTCTTCATCACTACGGCTGATGCAAGCTTCCTCGATGGGCAATACACCGTGTTCGGCAAGGTTATCAGCGGCATGGAAGCGATCGATGCCCTGGAGAAGGGCCCGTCGGAGATGAACGGCGCGGTGGCCAACCCTGACAAGATCATCTCGGCCAAGATCGAGTACAAGTAAGGCTGCTATTCCTCTCCCCATTGGGGAGAGGTGGCTCGGCGAAGCCGAATTGGTGAGGGGATAGTTGGGCGGCGTGGAGCGCGTGATGAGCACCCCCTCATCCGGCGCTGCTCGCCACCTTCTCCCCGATGGGAAGAATGAGCGGAGCGTGTGGACGGCCGTCGAGCCTTGCGCCCGGCGCGCAATCGCCTTACACCCCCGCCACAATCTTACGGAAAGAGACCGCTCATGGCCTATGCAGATCCCGAAAACACGCTCGTCGTCGAAACCACCAAGGGCAAGTTCGTCATTGCCATGAAGCCCGACGTGGCACCCGGCCATGTCGAGCATATCAAGAAGCTGGCTCGCGAAGGCGCCTATGATGGTGTGGTGTTCCATCGCGTGATCGAGGGCTTCATGGCCCAGACCGGCGACGTCAAGTTCGGCAATTCCAATCTGCCCGAATTCAATCCGTCGCGCGCCGGCACCGGCGGTTCGCAGTATCCGAACCTCAAGCAGGAATTTAACGCCGAGCCGCACAAGCGCGGCACGGCCTCGATGGCTCGCGCCCAGGATCCGAACAGCGCCAATTCGCAGTTCTTCATCTGCTTTGCAGATGCGCCCTTCCTCAACCGCCAGTATACTGTGTGGGGTGAAGTGATTGAGGGCATGGAGAATGTGGACCAGATCAAGCGCGGCGAACCCGTGGTCAATCCGGACAAGATGGTTTCGGTCAAGGTTGCTGCCGATATCGCCGAGTAATCTCGGCGCGGCAGCGATTGTTGCTGCAAGTCTGGCCCTCGCTTCGCCTGCCCAGGCAAGCGGGGGCCTTTTTTGTGAGGGCGAGGGCGGCTGGGTCGAAATCGCCATGGGGCGGCTCGTGGTGATGGCGGTGCTGGGCGCCGCGGCCGAGATCGAGGGCAAGACCTATTCCACCGGCCCCGAGAGGGGCGAGGGCGAGCCCTTTGTCGCCGGGCAAGCCTTTGCCGAGGGCGACGACATCATGGTCGACTTCGTGGACCCCAATGTCGAACGCATCCTGATCAGCCTCAGGGTGAGCTGGGACGGCGACGAGGAGGTCTACAAGGGCGTGCTGTTTACGCCGACGACCAGTGTCGATGTCAGCTGCATGGAGGGGTGATTGCGACCCAATAGATGGACGGTCCTCACGATGGGAGCAGCCATGCTGGTGGCCGGACCGGTGGCTGCACTTGACACCGTGGTGTGCGAGGACGCGGGCGGCGAGATCAGCTTCACCTACGTAACAGGCCCGGCCCTGGTGCAGCCGGTGCTGAGCGTCGAGATGCAGTTGACCGGCGATTTCGGGCTGTCGACCGATCCGGAGCATCCCGATCACGACGGCGAATATGTCTCGCGTGGCTTCATCGGCGAGGATGTCGAGGGGGGCGACGTCTCGTGGAAAGACGATGACGGCGGCGAACACCTGGCCATGAGCTTCCGGATCGGCCGGGTCTATGAGGCCCGGCAGGCGCAGGTCGGCGGCGTCGTGGCTGTGGCGGGCGGGGGGCTCTGGACGGTGACCTGCCGGTCGAGCGATCTCGGCCAATAGGGGGAGACAGGGTATGACGAGACGTCTTCTTGCCGCTGTCGTTGCCGGAAGCATTTCTATGGGCGCGGTGCCCGCCGGTGCCACGGAGTGGGTCTATTGCAGCGACGTCGATGCGGTTGCCGAGGTCGGCTTCCTGGTCGGGACGGTGGACGCGTTCATGCCGGCCGGCGCGACCATGCGGTACAGGACCATGCATTGGACCACCAGCGAAGCCTATAGCGACGGCGCCATCATGAGTGTCGGGCAGGGCTTTGGCGACGATACCATGCTGGTGGTCGACCTCTTTGACGAGGCCGTGGACGCCAGGATCGCCGAGTTGCGGCTGTGGAAGGCCCAAGAGGGCGAGGAGGTCGTCAATGCCGGGACGTTGCGCATTCTGGGCCAGGGTGTGTGGGCCGTGAACTGCGATCCGAGCTGATCATCGGCGGGGCGGTATTCCCGGCCCCGCCCATGCCGTGCTAGTGACGCGGCCATGCGCGTATCCGAATTCGACTTCCACCTTCCCGAACACCTCATTGCCTTGCATCCGGCCGAGCCGCGCGACAGCGCACGGCTGCTGGTGGTCAAGCCGGGCGAGCCCTTTGCCGACCGGCATATCCCCGATTTGAAGACGCTGCTGCGGCCGGGCGACGTCCTGGTGGTCAATGACACACGGGTGCTGCCGGCGGAGCTGAAAGGCGTGCGGGTGCGTGGCGAGGTGCGGGCTAATGTCTCGTTCAACCTGCACAAGCGGGTCGATGCCCATACGTGGCGCGCCTTTGCCCGGCCGGCCAAGAAGCTGCATGTGCTCGACCGGCTCGAACTGGGCAATGGCGGCGCCGAGCCGCTGATCGCCCGCGTTGCGGGTAAGGGCGATACCGGCGAAGTGACACTGGAATTCGAGTTGGGTGGAGCGCTGCTGGACGAGGCGATCAAGTCGCATGGGGCCATGCCGCTGCCCCCCTATATCGGCGCCAAGCGGGCGGTCGAGGAGCGCGACAAGGTCGACTATCAGACGGTCTATGCCGCCGAGGACGGTGCGGTCGCGGCGCCGACGGCGGGCCTGCATTTTACCGAACGCCTGCTGCAGGAGCTCAGCGACATGTGCGTCGCCATGGAGCGGGTGACCCTGCATGTGGGCGCCGGAACCTTCCTGCCGATGAAGGCGGACGATACCGACGACCATGTGATGCATTCGGAATGGGGCGAGATCGACCAGGCGACCGTCGAGCGCATCAATGCGCGCCGTGCCGCCGGGGGGCGGGTTGTCGCCGTCGGGACGACCAGCCTTCGGTTGCTGGAAACGGCGTCGCGGGCCACAGGTGAGCTGAAACCCTTCGTGGGCGACACGGACATCTTCATCACGCCGGGCTTCAGGTTCCGGACGGTGGATGTGCTGATGACCAATTTCCACCTGCCCAAGTCGACGCTGTTCATGCTGGTCAGCGCGTTTTCGGGGCTGGAGGTAATGAAGGCGGCCTATGCCCATGCGATTGCGGAGGGATACCGCTTCTATTCGTATGGGGATTCCTCGCTGTTGCACCGGGCGCCGCATCCCGAGGATGACGCGTGACGGCGCAGTTGCCGCCTTCACAAGGTCAGGCTAGAACCCGCGCCATGAAACAGGTCACTTTCTCCCTTCTTGCCACAGACGGCATGGCTCGCCGCGGCCGCATCGACACGCCGCGCGGCGAGATCAACACGCCCGCCTTCATGCCCGTGGGGACCGCCGGCACCGTCAAGGCCATGTATCCCGAGCAGGTGCGCGAGACCGGCGCGGATATTCTTCTGGGTAATACCTATCACCTGATGCTGCGGCCGGGGGCGGAGCGGGTTGCTTCACTGGGCGGCCTCCACACGTTCATGAACTGGGAAAGGCCGATCCTGACCGATAGCGGTGGCTTCCAGGTCATGTCGCTGGCAAAGCTCAGGAAACTCACCGAGAAGGGTGTGACGTTCAAGTCGCATATCGATGGTTCAAGCCATGAGCTGACGCCGGAGCGGAGCATTGAGATCCAGACGCTGCTCGACAGCGACATCATCATGCAGCTCGACGAGTGCATTGCGCTGCCAGCCGAGCGCAAGGAGATGGAACGGGCGATGGAGCTGTCGATCCGCTGGGCGGACCGGTCCAAGACGGCGTTCAACAACCAGCAGAACCGGGCGCTGTTCGGCATCGTGCAGGGCGGTGATGATGCGGAACTGCGCGGGAAATCCGCAGCGGGGCTCAAGAGCATCGGCTTTGATGGATATTCCATCGGCGGTCTTGCCGTGGGCGAACCGCAGGAAGTGATGTTTCGGGTGCTCTCCGACATCACGCCGGAACTGCCGACCGACAAGCCGCGCTACCTGATGGGTGTGGGCAAGCCCGACGACATTCTGGGCGGGATCGAGCGCGGCGTCGACATGTTCGACTGCGTGCACCCGACCCGTGCCGGGCGCC
>VFQR01000461.1_pt1 | contig 56774 bp, 51 predicted proteins | sample 3512321 | NCBI WGS metagenome assembly VFQR01 (sample SAMN10412374, study PRJNA504923) | tailings metagenome | isolation source: Relicate 3 Philex TSF1 revegetated site | place: Philippines: Tuba, Benguet | collected 2017-08-29 | reverse complement strand
CTTGATTATCCATGCCTTGCCGCATGGCAGGCGTCAGTCAAATGCCGGAATGAGGTTGATGGCAGCCTCAAGCTCGGTGCCGGTTGCCCGCTTCCCTTGCTCGGTTGCAAGATATAGTTCCGTGGAGAGAACGCGCTTGCTCTCATCCTCTATCAGCGTGGAAGTAATACCGATGCCCGTCGCCCAATCGCCCGCCGCCGATAATCGCAGCCGCACGCAATCGGCGCTCGCCGCGTTCCACTCCGCCGCGACTTTGCTCACCTGCAGATCAAGTGCTGGCTTGGGGACGCTGCTGAGCAGATAAGGCAATGATTGCTTGGAACCACCCCATTCCACTCCGAGCATTCTGCGTAGCGTGGTGTTTGCGGGAATTTTGGCGCTTGCAAGTGCAATCCGCCAAACACGCTTACCAGGCGCGAAGTTTGACGCATCATGAACGGCTAGAACCTGCACTTGCGGCTTCTCTTTAGTCTCATCCACTGCCTTGAGCGTCATGGCCGAAAGTTTTTTCAGTGAGTCTTCGGATCCTATGGCTTCCAGAAGCAACTCCGGCTCGGCGATGGACCCGCCGGCATTCACGACTCGTGCGGTGCCTCGAAGCAAGCGAAACTGGATTGCGGACTCCGCCGCCCATTCACATTGAGCCGAAATCACGAGCATTCCTAAAGCTGCCCGCCAATACTTCTTCATTTATGTTCTCCGCTTTCCGTGGGCCTAGTTCTGTGGGGCCTGAACATTTCCGGCGCCAACATCCGCCGGATCCACAGGCTGCGCCAGTCCGGTCATCGTGGCGTTCCCCAGAAGCCGCGCCATCAGATTCGTTTGCGTAAGCGCATTTGCTTGCCGCAACTTGTCCGCCCACAAAGCGGCCGCGCCGGCTACATGCGGCGCCGCCATGCTCGTACCGCTTAGCGAGATCAATCCATTCGTTTGATCGTGCCGTGCGGAGAACACCTTTACTCCAGGACCAGAAATCAATGCGCCCGTATTCGAAAATGGGGCCGGCTTAAGCCCCAGCGAGCCTTCGCCGAGCGCCGCTACGCTGATCACGCCGTCGGACACCGCCGGTGGACTCACATGGATCTCGAAGTCCAGACTCGTATCGCGCTTGCTTTCGTTGCCGGCGGCGGCCACGATCAGACAAGGTTGGGAGAATGCCGCCATCGCGGCGAGTGATGTGGCGATGCTCTGAAATAGCAGGACATTCAACCGGTATGCGTGCAGACCCCGAGAGGTCGCCAATGCGACCGGAAAGCCGGCATTAGTTAATTTCTCAACATACCCAGGAAAGTCGATTCCCAGCGACATCGAAACTACATGCGCTCCCATGGATTGAGCCCAAAGTATTGCCTGAACCAGTTCATTCGTGCCCCCTCCAAGGTTGCCCAGAACCTTGCCAATCAGTGCCTGCTGAACGCCGCGCGCCACTCCGATGCGCTGCCCGCCTACATCAGATCCAAAGATGGTTCCCGCGCAATGAGTTCCGTGGCCGTTTGTGTCTCCGTTGCCTTCTCCTGTGAAGTCCTTCTCAACAATCGCCACACCGCCCTGAAACGCGTCATGATTTCGCGCGATCCCCGTATCCAGGACCGCAACTTTGATACCTGAACCGGTGAAGGGGCTGGTCTGCGCCCCGATCGACACCACACCCCAGGTGCTAACGCCTGCCAAGGGTGCCGCCGCATCCGGCGTCGGCGCAATAAGTTGCAGCGGCATATTGGGCGCGGCGCTGACTATCTCGCCTGAAGTACTTAGCCGCCCGGCCTCGCGGGGGCTAAGTTCATCCATTTCTATGCGAAGGTCCCTGGGATTCATTGCTCCCACATTCCCAGCCGGCCCAGCCATCGGCAAGTTTAGACCTTCCAGCGCTTCTCGCTTTGCCCGAACGATGATGTATTTCTCTTTCATGGCCCAATTCTCCTCTTTGAATTGTTCTCAACCAGTGAGGCGAAAACTTCTCGCTTTCAGGGACATAAAATTCGCGAGGAATTTTGCCGGATGTCCCCCCTCGCCGCCCGTCTGCGGCGCCTTCGCCTCTACGCTAATCCGAAGCTTTAGCCGGACGGGTCCAGTGCGGCCAAGTTAAATCACTCCGTCTTCACCGCTTCGCACGTTAATATGACTTGGGCGTGGACCCAAACGACAGATTTCAATCACCCGCCCCATCGAACGCCAGTGCCATGTCTTCGTATCTTGACTGGACGCTCAACGGCTATCTCATCGCGTTCTTCCAGAAACTAGAGTTGTTCAAGCAGATCTTGCATCCGCTCAATTCCATGCGAAGCCGTCAGCCCATTTCATCCATGGAAGCCCCTCGCGCCAAGGCTCAGGCGGTAAATCATCCAAACTCGCAAAAATGCACTCGCTTGGCTACACTACGAGCGACCGGCTGGAGGATAGGGCAACGCTGGAGAGCGACCTGAGCGCCAAGCCGGTTGCCGGGAGGGCCAGCGCGAGCTGGCCTTTTCTAGTGCCCTCGGCGGGAAAGCGTTATACTCCCAATACTGGAGCTGGGGCTCCAGCCGTTGGGAGGGATCTCAAAGAACTTGTGTCGTTCATCGGCGCGGCCTTTCTCTTCGTCCCTTGCCGCTCTTCGGGTTCCGGATATTCGTCCCGAGTCATCCACTCGCTCTCTGCGGAGCATGAGCAGCTTCGCCCACGGAAGCCGCATTCACGTCCACGGCCACGGTGAAGGGCCAGACTGCCAACCTCGCGCTGATCCGTTGGCGGACGAAGATACCGCGGACGGCGCCGGTTCGCGGTAAAGCTGATTCTTCGAAAAGACATGCAAGGCGGCTTCGGCTAAATGCCGGGCCAGCGCGACGGCAGCCTTGCCGTGGTTACTGCGCTGCCGGATTTTGTCGTAAGGCCGAATGACATGGTGATTCTCATAGCGGCGGCGATTCCACACAATGCAGTTGGCCGCTACCACGAAGGCCAATTTCGAATAGTGGTTACAGTCAACGGGTGTACGCCCGTGATGCGTCTTGCCGCCGCTGGAGAAGACACGGGGCGCCAGCCCCGAATAACTGCATAAATGTCCCGCCGCTGGGAAGCGCGCCATCTCCCCGCTCTCCAGCAAGATGGTGGCGCTCAAGATCCGGCCGACGCCCGGCAAGCTCATCAGCAAATCCCGCCGCGCATCCTTATGAAGCTGCCGCGGGAGGGAGTCTTCCAACATGCAGATCTGCTTCTCCATCTGGTCGATCACCGGCCATTTGGCCAGCGTGGCTAGGCGCGTGGATTTCGGTAAGCGCTGGATCATCGTGTTTAACTCGACACGTCCCCGACCGGCGAACAACCCCGGCGCGAAGTCCCGGTTCTCCTTCAGCCCGTGGCGATTCAATGCTGCCCCCACCCGGCACTTCAGACTGCTTTGTCTTTGCCGCGGATCCAGCCGCGATCGCATCAGCCCCCCGTAAGTCTAAAAGCTCCGCCCGCGGAGTCCAGTTCTCCGGCAAGCGCCCATCGCGTGGCGGATACGCCAGTCCACGAGCATCCAAAGCATCCGTCTTACTGCGGCGCATTCGTTTCTTGGCCTCCAACGGATTGGCCAACTGAACGACCAAGCCGCATGCTTCCATCAAGCTGACCAACCAGTACCAACTCCCACTGGCCTCCAGCGCTACCTCGCTACCTACAGGCAACGCCTCCAAGTAGCTTTGGCTGGCCTCGGGATCGTGCTCTATTCGCTGCGGAGCCGGCTCGCGGTTCTTGTGGTCCACGCTCACAAAAACGGAAAACTTCCGGTGTGCGTCGCAACCAATGTAAAGTGCCATTGCTGTAAAACCTCCTGCCCTGTGTCTGACCCGCGCAGGCGCTCAAGCGGGGCTTCACATATATTCACCGAACACATAAATATTTCACATCCCCCTAAAAAATGAATGACTTGCCCTTATTCTGAGCCCCCGTCGCCACCCCGTTTTTTGGCGTCGCACCCGTATCATAAGCTCGCATGAATAACCTGCTCAACGAAACCACGCCGAAATCGCCGCCATCCGAAGCCCGCCGCGCCGCCGGCCAACGCAACGGTCGCCTCGCCGCAGGCAAGAAATCCGAATCCGGCCGCAAAGCCTCGTCCCAAAACGCTCACAAACACGGCTATTACGCCCGCACCTTCACTGTCCTCCCCACCGAGCGCCAGGAAAAGTTCGATGCCCTCCGCCGCGGTCTCATCAACCAGATGCAGCCCGCCAACGACCGCCAATTCCGCCTCCTCGAACAAATAGTCAAGAACCATTGGCTTCTCTGGCGCAACTATTCGTATGAGGACGCCGCCCTCAGCGCCGAAATCGAAGTCCAATTTCACAAGGTCCCCTCGGATGCCAAGCCACCCGGCACGAAGCTCTTGAACTTTTTCGCCTTCGACGCCCTCGCCCAACGCAACGGCACCCTCACGCTCATCTACCGCCTCCGCGCTCAACTCAATCGCGAGCTCAACCGCGACTACAAACAGTACGACCAGTTCAAAAAGCAAGACGCCGCCACCGCTCACGACGCCCTCATCCCGCCCTATCCGGAATTCGGCGACGACGGCATGTTCCAACCCCCAGCCGTCGAAGAGTCCGCTACTGCTGATCCCTCCAGCCCCGAGCCCATAAAGGACCCAGAACCCAGGACAGACCCCGAGCCCGGAAAGGACTCCAGCCCAATGGCCCTGCCTGGCGACCACGAGAATTCAAGTAACGAAGGTAACGTGCCCGCCACCGAATTCCCAAAGCGTGAGTGAACGGCCACCTTTACTAGTCCACCCGCAACCTCCAACCCAAGCAGATCTTTGAAAACCCTACGGCTGGCTCGTACCCCGCCCATCAAAAAGCACAATCACCGCGCCAAATAAGCGAAGGCCCCCGCGAAAGCGAAAAGGGGGCGGAACAGTCCGCCCCCCTTTCGGGAAATCAGCCTCCGCGGCTCAGCCTACCGCCGCCTCCACCCCTCGCCGCGCCGAGTCGGCCGCGACAGGGAAGAATCCCCGACCTTTACCGGCCGAGTCGCCCGCTCCGGACCCAGGTCTTCCATCACTTCCTTCACCGCGTCCCGGTATCCCGGAATCGGGTTATAGGTCCAGAGCATCGCGTCCAGATCCTTGTCCTTGTAGTAGTGCGAGTTGGCCAGCCGCTCCGCGATGATGTGGATGCTGTCCTTCACGCTACGAAAGCGGATCTCACCGTTCGCCCAACCGAACATGTTGTTGTTCTTGTAGGCCTTCCCGCCGCCGCTTTCAATGAAAGCCAGGCTAGGAAGCAAGCGCCAGTCCAGGTTGTGCCGGTCTGCCGCGTTCACGAAATCCCTTGCGTAAAACTTCGCCGGACTCTGCTTCTCGCTGAAGTAACGCTCCAAGCGTACCTCCCGAGGGTCCCGGCGATGGGGGGCGAAATCGGCCGTCGGAGCCGGCATCGTCAGGGTCAGCGGTCCAACTACCAACCCCAATAGTGCCTTGCGGCGGCTCAAAATTCCAAAACTCATAATCTTGTACTCACTCCGTGTTTGGTACTTGGGTTCTTGCGAACCTTTGCGCCAGGGCCATTCACCGAAAGGCAATACTTCACCTCAGATCGTGGCTGGTTAGGTATCAAGGTTTGCCTGGAAATCCCCTTAGGCACTCGCCCAAGGTGGCAAACTCAGGAATGGGAGCGTTGAACGCTCATAGGATTATTATAGCCATTTATAGACCCGGCCATGGGGAGGGGGGAGCCGGACCGGACCCGGCGTCTGGGGGATGGTCGCCGGGATGCGAAACTGACCCTGAGATGATAGCCGCAACGATTCTGAAATACAAGCCCCCTCTGGACTGGAATCGCCTGCTGAGATTCCTCGCGCCACGCGCGATACGCGGTGTCGAGACCGTGGACCCAAGCACGCTCACGCTCCGGCGCAGTCTCCGTTGCGGCGAGCAAGCCGGCTACCTCGAATGCCGGGCCAACGCCGCCAATCACTCGCTCCACCTGAGCGCCAGCGCCAATTTGCCGTTGAACGAAATCGAAGCTAAAGCGGCCAGCGTCTTTGACTTAACTGCCCCGGTCGAGGAGCTCGAACGTCTCTTTCCTGGCCACGGCGGTCTCCGTGTTCCCGGCTCCTGGTACAACTTCGAAATGGGTGTCCGCGCCATCCTCGGTCAACAGATCAGCGTCAAAGGCGCCCACACCTTGGCCGGTCGTCTCGTTGAAAACTGGGGAGACCCCATCGCGACTCCTTGGCCGGAAATCCACCGGGTCTTCCCGCCTCCCGAACGCTTAGCCCAACTCTCCGCCGGCGAACTCCGCTCCATCGGCCTCACCGAAGCCCGCACCCAAACGCTTCTGGGCTTCGCTCGATGGAGCTCCCTTCCGCCGGAACAGCGGCCACCCCTCCTCAGCCTCAGGGGCATCGGCCCCTGGACGGAGGCCTACTTCCGCATGCGTTCCGGCCTGGACCGCGACGCCTTTCCCGCCGGCGATCTCGGCGTCCAAAAGGCTCTCGGTCTCGCGGACCACGCCAAACTCGGAAGCCCCCGCGCTCAGAAGCTCGCCGCCGAGGCCGCCGAGCGGTGGCGCCCCTACCGCTCTTACGCCGTCATGTTACTGTGGTCGTCACTAGCGAACACGCAGCCGAATAAATAGCGAACATGAAGCTCTTCCGAGAAACGTCATCCCCAGTGGGAGCCATCACGATCTTCTCCGACGGCGTCTACATCACCGGCATCGCCTTCGAATACGAACGCTACCCCATTCGCCGGGAAGGCGCCGAACCCAGCAACGCCGCCATCCTCCTCGACGCCGAACGCCAACTCGCCGAGTACTTCGGCGGCTGGAGGACTGCCTTCGACCTGCCGGTTAAAGCCCCCGGCACCGCATTCCAGCAACAAGTCTGGGCCGCTCTCCAAGAGATTCCCTATGGCCACACCATCTCCTACGGCGGCTTGGCCGAACGCCTAGGCAATCCCAAAGCCGTCCGCGCCGTGGGTTCCGCGAACGGCCATAACCCCATCGCCATCGTCGTCCCCTGCCATCGCGTCATCGGCGCGAATGGCAGCCTCACCGGCTACGGCGGCGGCTTGGAACGCAAGAAGTTCCTGCTCGAGCTCGAATCCAAACAGCCATCGCTCTTAAGATAGAGGTATGCGGAACCTAGCCCTGCTTGCCGTCTTCGTTCTGGCGCTGAGCGCCGCCCCCCCTGTTGGCCGCAATGCCGCCCTCCCAACGATGACTGTATATAAGACAGCCACCTGCGGTTGCTGCGCCAAGTGGGTGGACCATATGAAGGCCGCCGGCTTCAACGTAAAGGTCGAGGTAGTTCCCAACACCGCGCCCTACCGTCAGCAATTCGGCATGCCCGATAAGTTCGGCTCCTGCCATACGGCGGTAGCCGCTGGCTACACCTTCGAAGGCCACATCCCTCCCGCCGATATCAAGAAGTTCTTGAAGGCCAAGCCCGACGCCCTCGGCCTCGCCGTCCCCGGTATGCCCCTAGGCTCGCCTGGCATGGAGAGCGTCCGTAGCGACCCTTACAACACGCTCCAAATCAGCAAGACCGGCGCCTCCACCGTATTCGAGAAGCATTAAGCGCCAAGGCCGCCGCCAACACACGCCAGCCTCTGCGCGCCCCAGCTTCTGCGCGCACCAGTCTCCCCGCGCCGCCGCCCACGCACTTCGCCGGCGTCGGCACGACGACCCAAGCGTCACCCACGCCCCAGCCATTCCTTTTGGTGCGCCAACCGTTCGTACGCTGACAATGTTCGCGAACTCGTAAACGAATTCCGCCCATCTTGCGTCAAACTAGGATGTATGACGAGAGTGGAGCTCACTTACGACCTGACACGTCCCCTGGCCGATAACGATTACGAGCGCCTCTCGAAGTTAACGAGTGTCTATGGCGTCATGGGCTATAAGTTCAACCCCGACGCTACAGCCATGGTTCTTGAGTACGATGCCACTCGCCTCGGCCCGGACGGCGTGGACCGCGTTCTCCGCGGCAGTGGCTTGCCCCTAAAACGCACAAGCTGACAATACAGCTTGGGGAGGACGTCCATGCTTTTACCCGTTCTGGCTGCGGCCTTGCTGCTCGGCCAAGCCGCCCCGCTTCCCGCTCCAAATACCGCAAACCCCGGCGAAGCACCCAAACGCGGCCGCATCCTCGGCCGGGCCGTCAACGCCGTCACCAACGAACCCATTCGTAAGGCGAACATCCAACTCCAGTCGCCCGACCTCGGCCGCCAAGGCATCGCCGCGACCAGCGACGCCGACGGCAACTTCGTTTTCGAGAATCTCGATCCCGGCAACTACCGCATGTCCGGCGAGAAAGCGGGCTTCGTCCGCAGCCAGTATGGCGCGCGCAGTACGACTTCGATGGGCGGCTCCATTGCCATCGCTGCAGGAAGCGAAGTGAAGGATATCGTTCTGAAGTTGACGCCCGCCGCCGTCGTGAGTGGGCGAATTCTAGACGAAGAAGGCGAGCCCGTCGAAAACGCCCAAGTCTCCGCCCTGCGCCGCGTCAACATGAATGGCGCGATGCGGTGGGCGAACGCCGGCATGCCCACGCAATCTAACGACCGGGGCGAGTTCCGTCTCGGGAGCCTCTCGCCGGGCGCCGTTCGCATCGCCGTCCAACTCAATCGCTTCGGTCCCAACGGCCCCGGCGGCCCAACGATCGTGGGAAAGGAAGAGTTTGCCTACCCTCGAACCTTCTATCCCGGCGTCGATTCCGTGGACCAGGCGCAGAACATCGTCTTGCAAGCCGGCCAGGAATATGGCGGCTTGCAGATCCCATTGAAGCGCGTGCGCGTCTTCCGGATCAAGGGCAAGTATACGGGACCGGTTCCGGAAAGCGGCCAAGGCCGGATTCAGGTTCAGATCCGGGAGAAGTCGGCGTCCGACTTTATGGGTATGATCGTCGGCGGCATGGGGAACGGCGTCAACGCCAAGGACGGCTCCTTCGAACTGTCAAACGTCCGCCCTGGCGCGTACAAACTGATCGTCATGGATTTCCAGGACGGCAGGCCCAAGTCGGCGGGCTCGACGGAGGTAGTCGTCGGTAACGAGAATCTCGAGGGCGTTGTCATCGCGCCACAAGCTCCGGCGGTCCTTAGCGGCAAGGTCACCATTGAGCCAGATCCCCAAGCCCCGCCCGGTCAACCGGTCATTAGCCTGAAGAACTTCCAAATCCAGTTGATGCCGATGGACATGGGAAGCATGTTCTTTGCGCAGCCCGCTTCAGTCTCTGAAGACGGGACTTTCAAGATGGAAGGACTAGCGCCCGATCAATACCGGATCAACGTTTTGGGTGCGTTCGGACGCACCTTCGTCAAGAGCGTCATGGCCGGCGGCCGGGACGTCAAGGATCAGCCGCTGGATCTCAGCGCTGGATCTTCGCAAATCGAAATCCTGGTCTCGACGAAAATCGCCAAGCTCAATGGCAATGTCGAGAAGGCGAATCCCAACGCCATGCCTGGTTCTGTTCTCCTAGAGAAAGTCGGCGCCGCCTCGCCAACGTTCGGTCAGTCGCCTTTCATCAGCGTTTCTCAGACCGGGACCTTCAACGCGAACGTGGTCGCCCCAGGCGAGTATCGCGTCTACGCATTCGAAGAACTCGATTTCAACCAGGCCCGCGATTCGGAGTTCTTGAAGAAGTTCGCGTCCAAGGCCACCGCGCTCAAGATCGGCGAAGGCGAGACTAAGACGATCTCCTTGCGCCAGATCCCATTCTCCGAGACCGAAGCCGCCACGAAGGAACAATAGCCCGTCCACGCTAGCCAAGCAACTTCCGTCAGAACTTGGTGAGGACCAATGACCGCACTTTGTCTCGTCGCTCTCTTCGCCGCGGAAATCGACGGCAGGCTGATCCACGCCGTCACCAAGAAGCCCATCCCTCGCACGAACGTCCAGGTGATCGACGCCGACGACAGCCGCCGTATCGCCGACGCCACAACCGACGCCGAGGGCACTTTTCACTTCGAAGGCCTCCCCGCTGGGCGCTTCAAGCTCGCCACCCAGCACCCGCGCTTCGTCGCCTACTCCTTCAACGGAGTTCTCGACGTGAAAGCGGATTCGAAGCTGCCCGGTCTTACGCTCAAGCTTACGCCTTCGTCCTCCATCGCCGGACGCGTCACCGATAGCGATGGCGACCCCATTGAAAGCGCCATCGTTCAGGTCTGCCGCCCCGCCCACTTCTTCACCGAGGAGCGTTGGCTGCCTTCGACCGCCGGGCGAACGGATGACCGGGGCGTGTTTCGTATATCGGGGCTGCCGCCGGGACCGTACTTGATCCTCGCGCAAAAGCCGGACTCCCCCTACCGCCAGACTTACTATCCCAATACGGCTTCCGCCGCCGAGGCGCAACCGCTTCGCGTCAGGCTTGGCGAGGACCTCGAGAATCTTGCGCTCACTTTGCCTCTCCGATCGAAAGGCGTCATTCGCGGCGTCTTTCGAGGCGCTGAACGCGCGTGGATTCAGGCGGAGCCGCCTCCCAGCGAGCATCGCGTGCCCTACCAGCGCGAAGTATCGAAACTGCTCCATCCGGAGACGGGGGCCTTCGAGTTTCGAGGACTAGCGCCTGGCCGCTACCGCTTCCAAGTAATGACCGGCGGGCCAAACATGGCGGCGAGACTTCTGGCTACCGGCGAAGCGGAATTCACGGGCGAGGACATCGAGAATATAGCGTTGGCCCCGGTCGCCTTGGGCTCGCTCGCCGGCAAAGTGGTCTACGACGGAGAGCGCCACGCCGTCCCACAAGTGCGCCTCATGAGCCCAGACTTCACCCGCGGCAACAACATAAGCCCGGCCAGGCCTTCCGCCGCCGATGGCGCCTTCGAATTCACAAACGCCTCGCCCGGCCAGTACAAAGTCGGCGTCCAGTTCGGCAAGCGGAGTGCCTACGTGAAAAGCGTCCGCCAAGGCGACAGGGAGATGCTCGGCAAACTTATCGAAGTCGGCGCCAACGCGAACGATCCCCTCACGATAGTCGTTTCGTCCAAAGTCGCCGCGCTGAAGGGAATGGTGGAGCGCGCGGACCCCAGCGCGCCCCCGGGCGTGATCGTCGTGGAGCCTCTCAGCCGCCCCGTCGAGGCGGATACCTTCTTCGGAAGCCGCGCCGCGCTGCCGCAGGTCGACCAAAACGGCGCCTACGAAGTTTCGAACCTCGCCCCCGGCAAGTACCGCGTCTTCGCCTTCGAATCGATAAATCCGTTCGACGCGTATAACGCCGCGATCTTGAAGCGCTTGGCCTCCCAGGCGGCGGAAGTGGATTTGCGCGAAAGCGAGACCCGCGAGCTCAATCTGAAACAGATCACGATCGCCCAACTTGAAGAGGCTCAGAGCCAATGATGTTCCCGGCTCTAGTGTGCGCGCTGCTAGCCGCCGAACCCACGGGACGGGTGGAGGGCCAAGTCCTCCACGCACTCACCGGTGAGCCGGTCGCGAAAGCTGTCGTCACACTCCGCCGGAATTCGTCAACGCCATGGGGCGGCGCCCGCCTAACGGACGCGACGGGCCGCTACTTTTTCGATGGCATCGCTCCAGGGAGCTACAGCATCAACGCCTCAAGGCCGGGGTTTCTTGCGAATTTCCAGAATTCGATAGGCGGACGCGACGACCATTCATCATTTGAAGTTAACGGGAACAGAGGGGCTCACTCGATACCACTTCGGCTCCATCCCGCTGCATCGCTAAGTGGCCGTGTTTTCGACGAAGATTCGGAGGCGATGGACGCCGTGAGCATAAACGTCTGGCGCTATTACTACTACCAAGGACGCCCCTCGTGGCATCGCACGCAAAGCACCTTCACAAACGCCGCTGGGGAGTTCCGCATAGGCGACTTGGCGCCGGGCGAGTATTACCTCTCGGCGGACGCCGAACACCGCGGGAAAGGCAACTCAGAATTCCCAATCTTGATTGGCGATCAAGAGTTCAATTACTTGCGAACCTTTTTCCCGGCCAGCGAACGGGTTGAGAGCGCCCGCGCCTTTCCGTTGAAGGCCGGTGAAAACGTGACTGGGGTCACTTTCGTAATGCGTCGTGTACCGGTGTTTAGCGTTCGGGGAACATTCGCGGGAACGTCGGAGCTCGCCGATTCTTCCTATGTGATGGTGCGGCGCTTACCGGATGGCGATTTCAATGCGGCTGGCGCGGACGCGGCGCCACAAACTTTCCCGATTGACAGGCGAACGGGAGCGTTCCAGCTTTTCGGTCTCAGCGCCGGCAAATACGAAGTCATTGCCACTACCAACCCTCCGGGTAGTTCGAAGATCGTCGGCCATACCGTTTTCACCATCGGCATCTCGCCCTTGGACGATCTGGTCGTGCCCGTCGTCTCGCTAGCGTCCGTAAGCGCCAAAGTCGAGCTTGAGGAATCGAGCGCCACGCCGCTGAACGTCACGCCAGACGGTTTCTATATTCAATTCCGGTCGGCGACGGCCGACGAAGGACCATTCGTTACCGGACATAGTCCATCAATGGGGCACCAGGCCACACTCCGCGATATTCTTCCGGGAAAGTATAGCTTTTCGATCAGACCCATTTCGCAGAAATATTATGTGAAGCGTATTCGCTTGAACGGAAGCCCGCAAACAAGCAACGTCGTAGAGATACCTCCCGCCTCGGCCAGCGAGCTGGAGTTCCTTGTATCGGCCAAGACGGCGCAACTCAAGGGCCGGGTCGAATTCGAGCGCGGCGCCGGCAAGCCGCGCGCGACTATCGTGGCCGAGCCCGCCAACGAGTTTCTGCTCAACGATTTCAATTTCCGGCACCTCAATTGCTGTCGCGAGGGCCAATTCGAATCGCCTGGGATGACGCCCGGCGACTATTACCTTTATGCCTTTGAGGAACTCGACTTCAGCCGCTCCACCGATCCGGCATTTCTGAAGCGCTTTCGTGACCGGGCGACCAAGGTGACGCTCGGCGAAGAGGAAACGAAGTCCGTTACCCTTCGGGCGATCCCGGCGTCGGAAGTATTGAGTGCCGAGCAGCCTTAGCGCTGCAAGCCTTTACACTTCTTGACACGGCGGCCGCGTCGAATCGCGAACTGCGGTGTTCTAATCGGAAGGAACATGCCGCGCTACTTCGTCGTTTCCCTTTGTTCGTTGGTCTTGGCGGCGCAGACGCCAACGGTTGGCACTTCCACCGAACCCAAGCCCGGCCGCATTGAAGGACGGGTGGCCAATGCGATGACAAATGAGCCGGTTCGCAAGGCGACCGTTACGCTGATCGCGGCCCCACAGCAGGGCTCGCAGCAAGGGCCGCAGCGGCAACCGGGAGGGCCGCAGTTTGGCGGCGGCGCGGGTTCACGTTTGGCGGTGACTACCGATGCTGAAGGCAAGTTTCTTTTCGAGAGTGTCAGCCCCGGCCAATATCGCCTTTCAGCGGAGAAGGCGGGCTTCGTTCGGGAAGGCGCTGGCGGCATGGCCGGAATCGGTGGCGGACCGATGGGCGGCCGTGCGATGGCGAGCCTCGGCATCGGGTCAACTTACAAAGTGAGCGAGGGAGGCAGCACCTCCGGCGTCATCTTGAAACTCATGCCGCAAGGTATTGCCTCTGGCAAGATACTCGACGAGGACGGCGAGCCGTTCGGCCAAGTGCGCGTCACGATTTCAGAGTGGAACCATGCCGTGTCGCCCGCGCGCTTCCAGCCGGTGGGTTCGGCGGAGACCGATGAACTCGGCAATTTCCGAATCTCGAATTTGGCGCCCGGCCGCTACTACCTGAGCGCCGAAAAATCGGGCGGACTTTCGAACGGCCGCGCGCGGGGCGCGATGCGCCAAGCGACGCGTTCGGCGCCGATCGTGGCGGGTGAAGAAACCTACGCATACGCGCGTACCTACTATCCGGGCGTGGAAGAGTTGGAACAAGCGCAACGCATCGACATCCAGGCGGGCCAAGAGATGAGCGGCATCAGTCTCACGCTCCGCAAGCGCCGCGTGTATGTCGTCTCGGGTACGTTGGCGGGAGTGAACCCGGAGAGCCGCTACATGGTCCAGCTAGCCAAGTCCGGCGGCACGGCGGCCAACCTCGCCGAAATGATGATGGGCGGAGGCGGGATGGGTCTGATGGGCCGCGTTCAGGACGGCCGCTTCGCGGTCACCAACGTTCTTCCTGGGAGCTATAGCATTCGCGTGACGGAAGTCGCCGATCGCCGGCTACGCTTGGTCGCCCGCGGCGAGGTGGCGGTCTCTAATGCCGACGTGATGAACGCGGCCGTCGCGGGCGTTTCGCCAGCGTCGATTCAAGGCCGCATCAGCATCGAAGGCCAGAACGAGGTCACTCAAAACCTTCAGACGCTGCGCGTCGAGTATCGCTCGCTGGACGGTGGCTTCGGCTTCGGCGGCCAGAACATGCAGATCGGCCCCGATGGCAGCTTCAGGCTAAACGATCTCTCGCCCGAACGCTACGGCCTGACGTTGGCCGCCGAGCGCCTGAACATGTTCGTGAAATCCATGACTGTCAATGGCCAGGACATCCGCACGTCCGGACTCGACTTGCGCAACGGCGGCGTGGGCCAAGTGTCCATCGTTTTGAGCCCGAAGGTCGCGAGCTTGAATGGCCGCGTGCAACTCGCCGAGGGCGCGGAACCGGGCGCGATTCTCGCTTTCCAACAGCCCTACGATCCGAAGGGCTTCGGCGCGAAGGTGCTGCGCGCGAGCGTGCAGACGGACGGCAGCTTCACGTTGTCGAATCTCGCGCCCGGAGCTTACAAGCTCTTCGCGGTCGAAGAGGTGAACTCGAAACTGATGAACGACCCGGAATGGCAAGCTACGCAAGCCTCGGAAGCCATGACCGTGGAAGTGGGCGAATCGGGATCGAAGTCCGTCGCGTTGCGGCAGATCCGGCGCTAACTCTTGCGTGATAGCCAGCCGTAAGCCGTCTTGCAGATGTTGTGCAGCGAGGAGTGCTTCGGTTCCCAGCCGAGCAGCTTCTTGGCATACGCGGGATTGGCGACAAGCGCGGGGGCGTCACCCAAGCGGCGCGGCACAAAGCGATGCGGTACGGGCTTGCCGCTGACCTTTTGTACTTCGTTGATGACTTCCAAAATCGAACTGCCGCTTCCGGTGCCAACGTTCGCCGCGAAGGTGTCGCCGCCGTTGAACAAGTAATCGAGCGCCAAGCGGTGCGCCTCGCCGAGATCGGTAACGTGGATGTAATCGCGGATCGCGGTGCCGTCCGGCGTGGGATAGTCCGTGCCGAAGACTTGCAATTCCTTACCGCCAAGCGCCGCCAAGATCGCGAGCGGAATCAAGTGAGTCTCGGGATCGTGGTTCTCGCCGAGTTCACCGTCCTCGTCCGCGCCAGCGGCGTTGAAGTAGCGCAGGCTCGCGCTCTTCAAACCGTGCGCGTGCGAATACCAATGGAGGATGCGCTCGAACATTTCCTTCGTCTCCGCGTAGGGGCTCAAAGGAGCTTTCGGCAAAGACTCGTCGAGCGTTGCCTGATCTTGAATGCCGTAGATCGAACAGCTTGAACTGAAGACCAGCTTGTCGATTCCCAGATCCACGAGCGCGCCGATGAACTTAAGACCCGAGCCGATGTTGTTCTCGTAATACTTCCGCGGATTGTGCGTGGACTCACCGACGTAAGCGTGCCCCGCGAACAAGATCGCGCCCGCAAGCGAATGCTTCTTGTGGATCTCGCCGAGCAGCGCGGCGTCGTTGATATTGCCTTCGTAGAAGACGTCGCCCAGCAAGCCCTGCCGCGTGCTGGTTGAGAGGTTGTCCAGAATTACCGGGACGTAACCGCTCCGCTTCAGACACTTCACGGTGTGGCTGCCGATATAGCCCGCGCCTCCGGCGACCAGAATCGATTTCGCTGACATGAACCTTTAGATTAGGCCATCTTCTTCGAGTACTCGCGAGAGATGTAGTCGCAGGCGCGCACGGTCAAAGCCATCATGGTGAGCGTTGGGTTCTGGCAACCGCTACCGACCCACGCCGCGCCGTCGGTGACGAAGATGTTCTCGACGTCGTGGCTTTGGCAGTACTTGTTGAGCACGCCCTTCTTCGGGTCGTTGCTCATGCGCGCGGTGCCGATCTCGTGGATGCAGAAGCCGGGCACGGAGTACTGGCCGGTCTTATTGACGTTCTTCGCGCCGGCGGCTTCAAGCATCATGGCGGCTTCGTTGCGGCCGTCTTCCCAGAGCTTCTTCTCGTTGTCGCTCCACTCCATGTTGACCTTGAGCGTGGGAATGCCCCAGGCGTCGCGCTTGGCGTAGTCGAGCGTTACTTGGTTCTCGGCGCGCGCAAGGCACTCGCCCCACAAGCCGATGCTCATGCCGAAGACTCCATTGCGGACGGCGTCCTTGTAGTCCTTGCCAAAGCCCGGCGCGCCCATCATGAAGCTGGGCGTCGAGCCACCTTGGTAGCCGTAGCCGCGAATGAAGCCGTTGGTCATCTTCTCCTTCACATTACGGAAGCGGGGGATGTAGATACCGGTCGGCCGGCGCGGCGGGCCCGCCCAGGGTTTGGCCTCGAACATCGGCATCATACCGCTCGCGCCGCCTTGATAGATGTGGTCCATCAGATACTTGCCGAGGACGCCGGAGGAGTTGGCGATGTTGGAATTCATCAAGAGGCGAGTCGATTCGAGAGTCGAGGCGCAGAGCACGAGTACCTTGGCGCGCACGCGTTTCAACTCGCGCGTTTCCTTATCGATGAACTCGATGCCGTCGGCTTTGCCGCCGTCTTTCATCAGAACGCGCGCGGCGACGGCGTTCGTAAAGAGCGTCATGCGGCCGGTTTTCTGCGCGTCGGCGATCGTTGTAAACGGCGAGCTGAAGTAGCTGGTGGTGACGCAGCCGCGTTCGCAGGGCCCGCAATAGTGGCAGGCTTGGCGGCCGTTGAGAGGCCGCGTCAAGATGGCGGTGCGGCCCATGGTCACAACGCGATTGAACTTCGCCTTGACGCTTTCGCGAAGCTTGAGCTCGGTACAGGTGAAGTCCATCGCGGGCTGGAAGATCGAGTCGGGCAGCTGGTCCAGGCCTTCCGCGAGTCCAGAGATGCCGACGTACTTTTCGACCTCTTCGTAATAGGGCACCAGATCCGAGTATTGAATCGGCCAATCCTCGCCGTAGCCGTCGTGCGAAGCCGCTTTGAAATCAATGTCTCCCATGCGGTAGGACTGGCGGCCCCAACTGAGGCTGCGGCCACCGACGACGCGCATGCGGATCCAATTGAAGGGTTTGTCTTGAGTGTAGGGGTTCTCCAGATCGTTGACGAACCACTTGTAGTTGTACTCGGTGCAGGCGTAGCATTTGCCTTGGATCGGACGCTCGCGCAGGACCTTCGGGCTCATGCCGAGAAAGGGAAGCTGCCAGGGGTTGGTGTGTTCGGTGTAGTCGCGCTTGGAAACCGGTCCGCCCGCTTCCAAAAGCGCCACACGCATGCCCGATTCCGTCAGCTTTTTCGCCGCCCACCCACCCGTCGCTCCGCTGCCCACAACAATTGCATCGAACTGCTGTGCAGCGGGATTCTGATACGCCATGCAGATACTATATAGGACGACGCCTATGGGTAAAGCAGCCGTTTTTATGGGCCTTCCCTTCTTCATGCTGGTCGCCATGGGGGCCGGCTACTATGGCGGGCAATGGATCGACCAGACCTACGGAACGAAGTACTCGTACTTCATCGGATTGGTGCTGGGATTGGCCGTGGGGCTATACGAAGTGGTGCGGCAACTGAAGCGTTTCGAGAACCAGAAGCGTGGTTGAGTTCGAGCAACGGCTTCGGCGGATTCTGCGAATCGAAGCGAGCCTATTGGCGGCTGGGGCGGTTGCGTTTGGTGTCTTGCGCGGGATGGATTCGTTGGGTGCGTTTCTCGCAACGGGTCTGCTGAGCCTGGTGAGTTTGATCGTGCTAGCGGCCGCGGCGCGGGCGATCGGCGGAGGCCGTTTCCGCTGGTTCGCGGGGCTGCTTTTCGTATCGCGCCTGCTTCTGTACGCCTTCGCCTTTTCTGCTATCCTCAAGGTTTACCCGGATCGAGACGCGGAGCTGGCCACGGGTCTGCTTCTTAGCGTCGCCGCCATCTTAATCGAAGCGATTTTTACTACCGAACCCAATGCACGGACATGAACTCTGGTTCACTGCGTTACTGAACCACTACCTGGCGGCCCCCGCCAACGCCATCATCGCCCTCTTCGGCCAACACGCGCACGATGCGTCGAAACCGTGGACGAACTTCAACGCGATGCTGCTCTTCAGCCTCTTGATCTTCCTGATTTTGCCGTGGCTGGTGCGCGGCGGACTGAATGCCGAGAAGCCCGGTAAGCTGGGCCAGCTCTTCGAACTTTTCGTCAACTTCATCAAGGACCACTCGAAGGAAGTGGTCGGGCACGACGGCCCCAAATATCGCTTCTGGTTCATGACTTTGTTCCTCGGGATTCTGATCATGAATCTGATCGGCTTGATTCCGACGCTCGAAAGCCCGACGATGTACCCGGCGGTGCCGCTGGGCTTTGCCGTCGCGAGCTTCATCTACTACCAGTTCATGGGCGTGAAGGAGCAAGGCATCCTGGGCCACATCAAGCATTTCGCGGGGCCCGTGTGGTGGCTCGCGCCGTTGATGTTCCCTTTGGAAATCGTGTCGCACTTGATCCGCCCGATGAGCTTGACGATTCGTCTCTACGCGAATATGTTCGCGGGTGAAGAGATCACGATCGCGTTCATTGAGTTGACGAAGTTCATCATTCCGGTGGTCTTCATGGGCCTCCACTTCTTCGTGAGCTTCCTGCAGGCTTACATCTTCACGACGCTGTCGATGGCTTACGTCGGCGGCGCGGTCGCTCACGAAGACCACTAGAGTTTTTTCGCAAGTTTTTTAGCTCCTTCAGTGTGAGCCCCGCCCGCCCCAGCGGAGCGGCGGAACCACCTCCTGATTGAGACTTTCGTTAAGGAGACGCACACAAAATGCGTAGCAAATCCATCCTCGTTATGTTCCTCCTGGCCTTCGCCGTTCCCAGCTTCGCGCAGGGCACGACGACGGGTACGGGCAACGGTCTTTTACTTCCCGCCTTCGCCATGGCGATCGCCGCGGGTCTTTGCGGCATCGGCCAAGGCAACGCCATCAAGGGCGCGACCGAAGGCATCGCCCGCAACCCGGGCGCGTCGGGCAAGATCACGACGGCGCTGCTCATCGGCTTGGCGCTGATCGAATCGCTCGCGCTGTTGACCTTCTTGAAGGTCGGCTAAGTCTTAGTTCTTTTCAGCAAAGGCGGGCATCCTCAAAAGGGAAGCCCGCCTTTTTTATTTGCATGATCAAACTCAAGGGCGTTTTCGCGCCCATACCCACACCGTTCAATCACGAAGGCGAGATCTACGCCGCCAAGGTGAAGCACAATGCCGCCAAATGGAACCGCGTCGCACTGGGCGGCTATCTCGTGGGTTCCTCGACCGGCGAAGGGCCGCTGTTGGACTTCGAGGAGAAGGTCCTGCTATGGTCGCTGGTCCGGGAGAGCGCGGCGGAAAGTCGAGTGTTGATCGCTGACGTGACAATGCCAAGCGTGCGTGCGAGCGTCGCGTTGGCGCGAGAAGCGGCGCGACTGGGATACACGGCGGTCCATGCCTTGCCGCCGGCGGAGGGTGATTCGTCGCTGTATTACCGCGCGTTGGGCGATGCTTCTCCGCTGCCGGTGATTGGCTTGGGCAACTTCGAGCATCCGAACCTAGTGGGTTCGCCGGTGACTCGCGTTGACGACTTGAGCGCGCATCTGCGGGACGGCAACGCTTGGGCGATTTGGCCCTTGGCGGCCGCCGCGCCGTACGTGGCGGTGACAATCCAAGAAGCCGTGCAGAAGCGGGAGTACGAGGCGGCCGCGGATTGGCAGGCGCGGGCGGCGCGCTCAATCGAACTAATAACTACGCGATACGGCATTCCTGGGCTCAAGCACGCTCTGGACTTTAACGGCTACTACGGCGGACCTTGCCGGCTTCCCTACCCTACCATCACGCGCGCGGCGCAAGTGGAGATCGAAGAAGCGTTGCACGGTTTGCGATCCTAGACCTGATGGCCTTTGATCTGAACCCCGTCGAGCAGCGCGTGCTCGGCGCGCTCATCGAAAAAGAAATGGCGACGCCGGATTACTATCCGATGTCCTTGAATGCGCTGGTGAACGCTTGCAACCAAAAGAACAACCGCGAACCGGTGATGTCGTTGGACGATTCCGACGTGTTGAACGCGATTGAGGCGATGCGGCATTCGGCGTTGGCTTACGAGATTTCGGGCCCGCAGCATCGCGTGCCGAAGTACAGTCACGGATTGGGCGCGAAGTTGAATTTGGGAAACCGGGAGCTGGCGGTGCTGAGTGTACTGTTGTGCCGGGGGCCGCAGACACCGGGGGAACTGCGCGGGCGGACGCAGAGCTTGCATGCATTCGAGGATTTGGAGAGCGTGCAGATGACGTTGACGAAACTTGCGGGGCGGGAGGAGCCGCTGGTGAAGGAACTGCCGCGCGCGCCGGGTTCGCGGGAGAATCGTTGGACCCATTTGTTGGGGGATGTGGCGGAGACGCAGGCGGCGGCCTACGTGGAATCGGCGCCGCGTCAAGACCGGATCGCGGAGCTTGAGGAGCGGGTGAAGGTGCTGGAGGATTTCGTGGAGCGGCTTAAGGCGCAGTTGGGGGTGTAGGCTTTCTGGCGGCGGGGCAAAGTGTCGTGAGGGGACACGCCACAGCGGGCGAGGGCGCCGCTGCGGGATGTCCCCGGGGTGGATTCGTGTGGGTGAGAAGGAATGGCGACGTGGCTTAAGGAGTGGCGGGGAGGCTCTTGTTCAGGCCGGGGTGATAGAGCAATAAGCGGCGGCGGATGGTGGCGCTTTCCGGTTGGGCGCGGAGGAGGTTGATGCCTACTTCAGACATCCAGGGGTAGCGGGTGAAGATGCGTTGCCAGATTTCGATGGCTTCGGGGATGCGGCCTTGCATCGCGCGGTAGACGCCGAGGTTGGCGAGGGCGGGGTGGTTGGGGTCTAGTTTTTGGAGGCGCTCATAGAGTATCGGGCCGTTGCTCAGTTGGGCTAGAGCGGCGATGGCGGCGGGGTCGTCTTGTCGCGCGGCCCTTTCAAGGCCATCTTTTCGATTGAAGGCTAGGGCCCAATCGCGTTCGCTTGCTTCCGTACCGGGGAAAACACTGAGTTTGGGTTCGCGCTTTTGGCTTGGCCGACGGGGGATGGTGTGGTCGGTGTAGGCGACGTGGTCGCCTTCTCTCGTGGTGGCCTTGGGCATGTGGCAGGCGATGCAGTTTTCATTTTGCCGGTGGGCTTTGGCGTGGCATTGGAGGCAGGGTTGGTTACCCGCGGCAGTGGCTTCGTGGGGGTTGTGGCAGGTGGCGCACCAGAGCTTGTCGCCGGAGGCTTGTTTGCAGGCCGACGAGGCGAGTTGCTCGGAGTGGTCGGTGGCGGCAGCCCTTTCTTTCGCGCCGATGAAGGTAGCGACATAGTCGGCCCAATTCTCGCCGGGCTTGAAGTCTTGCATGCGATGGCCGAAGCGTTCGACGCGCGCGGCTCCGGTGAGGTGGCACTGTTCGCAGACGCTATCGCGGAGGCGCGGGGCTAGCTTCGCGGGATTGACGATGGCCTTGAGGTTGCCCTTGATGTGGTCGCTCGCATCGCCGTGGCAACGCTCACAGGTCACGCCGGGTTCGGAGAAGGGGTCATCGAGTTTCGCGCCGCTGGTGTGGCAATGCAGGCAAGGGTATTCGATGGGACGCGCGATGTATTGAGCGTCGCTGGGCTTGTAGCCGGGCGATAGCTTCCATTCGCCGACGCTGCTGTAGTAAGAAATTGGCGCTTGCAATAGGTGACTTTCGATCTTGTGGACGAAGCTGCGGCCGACATGGCCGGAGCCGATGAACCAGCGGAGTTCGATCTCGCGGCCCGCGACCTTGTGGCGGAAGTTCTTATCGTAGGGCAGCGCGGACGTGGGACCGGAGGAACGCGCCATGCCAGTCTTGGCGTAGGACTCTACGATCTTCGCGTGGCATGGCAGACAAGAAGACGAAGCCGCCGCGAGCGGACTCGCGGCGGCCACGTACAGTATGAGGTTCAGTTTAGAACTGGAAGCGGAGCGAAAGTTCCACATTCCTGGGGCCCATCTGTTGACCGGTGAACTGGCCGAAGTTGGGATCGGTGATGTTGGTAATCAAGCCGCCACGGCCGTGGCGGTTGAAGGCGTTCAGCAAGACACCGCGCAACTGAATGTTGCGCTTTTCGTCGAAGGCGAAGGTCTTGTAGATGCTGAAGTCTTCCTGGATGAAGCCGGAGTCGCGGAGATTCGGCAGATAGGGGCCGACCGTGCCGAGGCGCGTCACGACGTTCTGGCCGCCGGCAAAAACCGGCGGATTCGCAAAGGCCGCGCGATTGAGGTACGTCGTGCCGCCAGCGAAGCCGCGGAAGTTGATCGGCGCGTCGCCGTTGTTGATAACGGCTTGGCCGGCAACGAGATCGGGACGGATGGCATTACCCGTGGGCAGCGAGAGTCCACCGGTTTGGATGGCCAGCGGATTCCCCGAGCGGAGGTTGTGAATGCCGGAGACTTGCCAGCCGCCCACTAAGGCGTTGGCGAAGCCTTTGACGTTGATCATCTTGCCCGGACCGATGGGGAGCTCGTAGATCCAGGAGAGTTTGAAGACGTGGGGCAAATGGTAGTTGGTGATGCTGCGTTCCAAGTTGCGGTTGAAGACGTCGGCGACGTTTTCGGCGTCGATGGCGTTGTCGGCGAGGCCGATGGCCTTCGACCACGTGTAGGCGGCGACATAGGTGAAGCCTTTGTTGCCGCGGCGCGTGAACTGGAACTGCATCGAGTTGTAGCTAGAGTTGCCGATGTTCGGGAACTGATTGTTGATGCCGGTGAACTGCGGGAAGGGGCGCAGGGCCTGTAGGTTCGTGCCAGTGAAGCCGGGGAAAGGCGCGGGGATCGGGCTCGAGGCAGACCACGGGCGAGGGAGTATATCGCCGTAGCGTTCGACGGCGCTGAAGGGGACGTTGTTCGGTTGATCGAAGCCGCGGGCCATCAGGCGTGTGCCTTTGTTGCCAATGTAGTTCACTTCCAGAACCATGTTGGAGGGCATCTGGTATTGGATGCCGAAGTTCCAGTTCTGCACATAGGGCAGGCGGTTACCATCGCCGGGATAGAAATCGATGCCTTGGCCATTGGCGAGCGAGGGGTTCTTGTTCGGCAGCGTGCCGGTGAAGTCCGGATAGGGCTGCGAGAGATTGCCGACGGTGTCCTCGGCGAAGCGGACGACGCGCGTATTGTTGTTGATCGCGATGTTGCCGTTGTAGCCAAAGGTGCCACCGAAGCCGAAGCCGTTGGAGATGGCGGGCGTGTTGTTGATGCCGTAGCCGCCGCGCAGGACGAGCTTTTCGCTCATTGCGTAGGCGAAGCCGAACTTGGGCGAGAACTGTTTCCAATAGGTGTCTTGGAAGCCCTTCTGGCCGCGATCGTCGGCGAAGACGAGCGCGCCGGGGCGGTTGCCGGCGGCGGGGTTGGGCGTCGCGAAGTCGATGCCTGACATGCGTCCCGCGACTTCGATCAAGCCACCGACGATGCCCCAGCGCATGCCGAGGTTCAGGGTTAGCTTGCGGCTCAGCTTCCAATCGTCCTGGAAGTAAAAATCGTTCGTGCGCCAGCGGTTGCCAAAGTTGGCGGAGACGATACCGCGGTTTGACGAGGCATACTCGCCGAGCAGGAAGCTAGCAAAGTTATGGCCAGTCTGATTGATGAAACCGGGTAGGGCGGTCTGATTGGGCGAGAAGTTGAAATCGCCCGAGCCGGATTTGTTGCGGAAGTTGAAATAGTATCGGCGCGTTTCCCAGCCGAACTTGAAGTTGTGTTTGCCTTGGATGTAGGTCATGTCGGCTTGGCCAATGGTGGAGCCGTTGAAGCTGCCACCTCGGGAGTTGGAGCCCATGAGGCCGTTGGCGCCGAGGCCGCCACCCTGGAAGGGCTGGCCCGCGGTGAAGTTCAGCCGGGGGAAGTGAACGCCGGGAACGTTTTGCAAGCCGATCTTCGAGGGCCAATCCTGATCAACGTAAACGCTCTCGTTGATGTTGCCGAAACGGTTGTAGCCAAGCGCGAGGTGAACGAGGAAGTTGGGCCGGACCATAAAGTCGTCGGCGAGGCGCGCCATGACGCCGGGGGTGTCCTGATTCTGGTAGACATTGGTGGGAGATCCCGGAGGCGCTCCCCAGCGGCCCGCGGCGGAGTTGTTACGGACACGAAAATTGCGGTTCAGCATGCCACTCATGCGATGGCCGCCGAGGAAGCCACCCTCGCTAAAGTTGTGATCGCCCTTAAAGGTCAACATGCGCTCGCGGAAAACCGGGCAACAGGTGCCGAGCGACGGGGTGTTGCGGAGCATGGTGTCAAAGAGGGGATCGTCGATGGTGGCAACGTCGAGGATCTTTTGCGAGACGGGGCTGAAGCGCGTGCGGGGAATGACGTTACCGGGGAAAATGTCGCGAACCCAAGTATTGCCTACCTGGCGGGAAGTGCTGGGGTCGTAGATGCCGCCAAAGACGACGGGACGGCCCGCGGCGTCCGTGGCGACGGTAGTACCGGAGCTGGCGTTGCCGGTGAAGCCGGGATTCAAGAGGCGGGCGAAGTTGCCTTGCTTCATGTCGACGGTGGGCAGTTGGATGAAACCGGTTTGGTTGAAATCCTTCTGGGTGGTGCGTTCCATGTTGTGGAAGAAGAAGGTCTTGTTCTTGCCGTTGTAGATTTTCGGAATCACGACGGGGCCGCCGATGGAGTAACCGTAGTTGTGTTGCTTGAAAGGCTGGCGTTTGATGCCGGAGGCGTTGGAGTTGAAGCTATTCGCGCGGAGGGCGTCATTCTGGCCGTAGTAGTAGCCGGTGCCGTGGAGTTCATTGGTGCCGGACTTGGTGGCGAAGTTCGCCATCGCGGTTTGGCCGCCGGAGTATTGCGCGCTTACGGTGCCGGTTTGCAGTTTGAACTCGCTGACCGATTCGGCGGAGGGGCTGAACTCGCTGTTGGCGCCGCCGGCGAGATCCATGCGGCCGACGGAGATACCATCGATCAGGATTTCATGGCTATAGTTCTGGCCGCCGTTGATGGAGCCTTGCCAGGTGCTGCCGACGGTGCCGGGCAAAGAAGAGAAGATGAACTGCTGGATTTGGCGGCGGCCGCCGCTGACGGCGATGGGCCAGGAATCGAATTCTTTCTTGGCGACGTAAGAGCCGATCTCGGCGGTGCCGGATTCGATGAGTGGCGGATCGGAGGAGACGGTGACGGAATCGGTGACATTGCCGACTTCGAGGCTGAAGTCGACGGTGAGCGTTTGCGCGACGGAGAGCACGATGTTGTCGCGTACGGCGGACTTGAAGCCGGCGGCGGAGACCGCGATGCGGTAGGTGCCGGGGGAAAGATAGGGCGCGCGGTAGACGCCGGCATCGGTGGCAACGACCGTTTGTTCCACACCCGTGGCGGGGTTGAGAATCTTTACGCTTGCGCCGGCGACGCGGGCGCCCGAGGCGTCAATGATGGTGCCGTTCAAAGTGCTGCGTTCGCCTTGGGCGAGAAGCAGGGACGCCGTCAAGGCGATGCCTACTAGGTATTTCATGTGAGAGACTCCTCCACAAACAAGTAGGGCTTTCGCTACCTCCGAAGCCCAGTGGAGGAACTTTATCCCATCTGAAATATTGTTGGGTTCGTAGCCTTAGCGGACGTGGACGGTAACGGCTTGGCGTTGGCTCAACAGTTGGCCTGCCGCCTCGATCTCGATCGGTTGGCGTCCACTAGTAAGGCTTTGGGGCAGACGAACATTGATCTGCCAGAGTCCGGTGATCAGGCCGGGGGCTTGGCCGGAGAATAGGATTTCAGTGGGCAAGCCGCCGACGCGAACCGAGAGGGGCGGGCCCGTGCGGAAGTCGCCGAAGCCGGAACCGAAGAGCACGACGACCGAGCCCTGCGGCGCGGGATTGGAAGCGGTGTTGAGGCTTGAGTCTTGATTGAGCGCAGCGGCGCTGCCGTCCTTCAGGCTGCCTTGGACGAAGAGGCCAGGGGCGACACGTGCGGCACGAAGTTTGGCGGGGTAGGGATAGCGAATCGTCCCGGAAACTACAAAGAGCTGAGGTTCGATCGCCGAGTTCTGATCCAGAGACGTCGCAGCAAAGCTTGCTTGCCCCGGGAATACTGAAAAAGGCTGCATCGCCTGCACGATGCCTGAAGTGTCCGAGAGGCCGAATACAGGATAGAATTGCGCCGATAGGATGCCGGTGAAAGAACGGTCAAACGATTCAGGGGGAATCGAGGCATTCATGGATTCGCCGAAGATCGTGATGAGCGAATTTGGCGAGAGCGTGTCGGCGTCCGAATATGCCGCCGCACTTACTAGCCGTCCGCCGCTAGGGAAGTATGGCAAGGCGGCCGTTGAGCAGGACTGTGGATTGGAGAGGCTCCAAATCGCAGAGTTTCCGGTGTCTACTAGCGCAAAGGAGTTGTCCGCTAGCCGCTGCATTCGAGTAAAGTTTGGGGCAGCGGGCGCAATCGACCAATCCAACAACAACCGATGCCATCGATCCTGGGCATCCCTGCGATAGAGTTGCATGCCGGCGAAATAAACGCTTTCTCCTATTGGCGTGGCCCTAGTCGCGGAATCTTGCGGGAGGATGGGACGGTTGTCGCGGCATGCCGATTCGGTGGGGGCCAAACAAGCATAACGATTCAGTTGATACGCGAACACTCGATCATCGTAAGTTTTGTCAAAGCGGTTCGCGAAGGTCTCGTAGTTCGCCGTGGCTCCGGTGGAAAGAGAGTATGTGAAGACTCGAGTGCGCCACAGACTGTACAGATGACCATTAGCGGCGATCAAACCGTTCTCTTCAAAGTAATCCTGACCGACCGGAGGGGTCCATGGCTTGCCTTCCAAGGGGGGCGCGAGGCGGCCATCCGGGAAGACGCGGTAGACAGCTTGATCGCGTTGCGAAAGGATATAAAGGTTGCCTTCGGCATCGAACGCGGCGCCGCGCACTTCCAGTTCGTCGGCGACGGGCACGCGTTCTATCCGGCCGGAATTGAGCCGATAGATCCTCGCATCCCGGACAAAGTAAAGCTGCCCGCGTGGATGCGGCAGGAGAATTGTGCGTGTGGCAAAGAATCGCGACGCGTCCACATCTTCCGTCAGGGGTGGCTGCACGGCGCGCGGCACAATGATGACCGGCGCGCTCGCGACCGGCGCATTCGAAGGAACGAAGCTGCCTATCGCACCGGAACCGTCGATCGCCAAAAAAGGCCCGGAAGGTAATCGGGCCAGCGACGTGCGATCAATTGCATAGCTTGGGAGAGAGCCCAAAGCAAGGGGCGGCTGCCCTTCGATATACGTGAAGAGGGAAGGCCCATTCAAGAGCACTGGGACATCGTTCGCACCCTGATACAGATCGTAAAACGCAACCGATTGCAGTTCCGCTGGTCTGGACACCACGCCGTCTTCTCCGAGAATGGCGAAGGCATTTGGAGTGTATTTGATCAGCAGACGATTCCGCGGCAAGGTGGCGATGCGGGCAACGGGACTTGCGGCGAGTGGAAACGCCGAGGACACTCCTCGCGAATCGTAGCGGTAAACTTGGCCAGCCCCCGCATCCAGAGCAAACATATCCCCGCGTCCATTCACCACAACCTGTAACAGCGTATGGAACTTGATATCCGCGAAGATTCTGGTTCTCGCTCCCTGCGGCGACTGGCGAAAGAGCCGTTTGCCTTCTTCCAAAAAGTAGAGAGTACCGTCAGGCGCAACGGCGAGCGGTCCCGGATAGCGTAGATTCGCCGCGATGACGCGCAACGTTCCCTCCGGCGAAACTGCCAGAATTCGATGGGCCGTGAGCTCCGAGAAATAGATCGACCCATCGGGAGCGGCGGCAATCCGAGCCGGAAGGAATACGCCGTACTCGGTGGCATGGGCGGGTACGGGTGTTGGCTGGCGAAGCAGCGTCACGGGCTTTAGAACGCAGTCCACCTGTGCGCCCATGGCGGTAGCCATGAGAAGTGCAAAGGATATCTGTCGCAACGGAGTTTGCCTAGCCTTTCGAGAAGATCGCCTTCGAGATGTCGTTGTAGAGGGTGAAGACGACGAGGACGAGGAGGAAGGCGAGGCCGACTTGGAGGACGCGTTCCTTGAGGTGGAGCGAGAGGTCGCGGCGGCGGATCATTTCGATTAGGAGCACGAGGATCATGCCTCCGTCGAGGACGGGGATGGGGAGCAGGTTGAAGATCGCGAGGTTGAGGCTGACCATCGACATCAGTCCGATAAAGTCCGCGGGGCCTTCTTTCGCGGCGGCGGCGGCCATCCGGGCGATGCCGACGGGGCCTTCGAATTGCTTTGGCGAGAGGCGGCGCTGGACGACGCCTTTCAGGTAGTCGAAGATCATCGTGGCATTGCGGACGTTGGACTTGACGGACTCGCTGAGAGCTTCCATGAAACCGAGCTGCGTGACGACAAAGGGCAGACGAAGGCCGATGCCAATCATCCAGCGCTTCTCGTCTTCATTGCGCTTCGGGGCGACCTGGACTTTGTTGTTGACGCCGTCGCGGCGATAGATGACTTCGATGGGCTTGCCGCCGGATTCGTTGACGACCTCGCGCAAGCGGTCAATCGACATGATGAGCTGGTTGTTGACGCTGACGATAACATCACCGGGCTTCAGGCCAACCTTCTCGGCGTCGTAGCCCTTGGTGAGCGACTCGATTTGCACTTCGCTGCGCTGGCGCCAACCGGCGAAACCGGCTTGGGTGCGCTCGTCGGTTTTGAGCAGAACGTTCGTTTCGATCGTGCGGCCATTGCGGTCCAGCACAACCGGAACGGTGCGGCCGGAGCCGGTTAATTCCTTGACGAGGATGTCTTCCCACTTAGGATCCTTGATGCCATCGAAGCTGGCGATGCGGTCGCCGGCTTGGACGCCAGCGGCGGCGGCGGGGGAATCCTTGACGACGAAGCCGACGGTGGCGGGGCCATCAGCGTTGAGCGGCTTCGGGAATTGGTACATGAAGAGGCCCGTAAGCAGCGCGACGGAGAGGATCATGTTCATCGCGGGGCCGGCGAAGGCGATGAAGAGGCGCTGGTAGCGCGGTTTATTGAGGAAAGAGCGCGGGTCGGGATTCGAGCCGTCGTCGACCTTAAGGTCGTCCTGGCCAAGCATCTTGACGTAGCCGCCGAATAGGATGGCGGAGAAGCGGAAGTCGGTTTCGCCGATCTTGAAACCGAAGAGGCGGGGGCCGAAGCCGACGGAGAAGGATTCTACTCGTACGTCACAAATGAGCGCGGCCCAATAGTGCCCTAGCTCGTGAATGATGATCATGACTCCGAGCAGGACCAGGAGCCAAAAGAACGCGTTCAAAAATTCCATGCAGTTGTTTAGCTATTTCCAGTTTAGGCCGCTCATGTTGGACGTGGCCGAAGCGAATCGGGTTGCCTCGACGCCCATGCGGTGCGCGACGGTGAGGAAGAGGTTCGAAAGCGGGTAGTTGCGGTCGCCGGGATAGGCGATGTGCTGGCCGTGGTTGAAGCCTCCGCCGGCGAAGATGGCGGGAAGGTCGTTGGTGGTGTGCTTGTTGGCGTCGCCGAAGTTGGAGCCGTAGAGCACCATGGTTTCGTTCAAGAGCTTAGACTCCTTGAGATCGCCGATGAGGGCCGCAAGGAGCTTCATGTGGCCGTGGTCGATGGCTTCCAGTTGCTTCAACTTCGATTCGTTTTTGCCGTGGTGCGAGAGGTTGTGATAGCCGTCGGTGATGGCGATGCCTTCGACGTCGATGGCCGGAGAGTTGACGCTATCGAGGAAGAGCGTGATGAGGCGCGTGGAATCGGATTCGAAGGCGAGGCGCGCGACGTCGTACATGAGGCGGACCTTTTCGAAATAGGCGCGAGGGTCGGCGGGATCGATGGGCGGGGGCGCTTGGGTTTTGGGCTTGGGCTTCTTTTCCCATTCTTGGGCGAGGACAAGGCGGCGCTCGAGCTCGCGGACGCCGGTCATGTATTGGTCGAGGCGTTCCTTGTCGGCGCCGGAGAGATTACCCGCGAGGGACTTCGCTTCACCGGCGACGGAATCCATGATGGATTGGCCGAGACGGAGGCGTTCGATCTGGCGTTCGATTTCTTCGGCGGAGCCTTGGAGGAAGAGACGTTTATAGACGCCGGAGGCGGAGTCCTCGCAAGGGATCATGACGCCGGAGGCAGTCCAGCTTAGGCTGCGTTGGGCCTTGGCGACGTTGACGCCGAGGGTGAGGCTCGGGAAGCGGGTTTGGACGCCGACATATTCGGCGAGATATTGGTCGAGCGAAATCGTGTTGCGGAAGCCGCCGTTGGCGGGATGGGGCGCGCCGGTGAGGAAGCAGACTTCGGAGTTGTGGCTGCCGTCGACTTCGGGGAGCCAGACGTTGGAGAAGACGGTGAAGTCTTGCTTGTGTTCCTTGAGGTGCGCGAGGTAGGGCGAGAGTTCGTAGTTGGGGCCTGGAGCTTTAGGGAAGAAGTTGTCCGTGAGGAGGCCGAGGTTGTTGCAGATGCCGAGGAAGCGCGGCGGGGGCGGCGTGTCTTTCGCAAAGGCGGGGCGCATGGCGTCGAGGAGCGGGAGGCCGAGGCTAACGCCGGCGGCGCGGAGAAGGGTGCGGCGGGTGATGCGCATGGTCGTTGTTATTTCTTCCGGAAAAAGTCGCTTTGGATGACTTGGTGGATGAGCGTGCGAAGGCCGTACTGGCTTTCGCGGGATTGGTCGAGGATGTCTTCGAGGGCTTTGCGTCCGGCGAAGCCCGCTGGCGCGCCCGTGGAGTAGACGATGAGTTGGCTGGCGAAATTGCGGGCGAGTTGGGGGTCGTTGTTGGCGAGGATCGATTGGAAGTCTTCGATGCCTCGGAAGGCTTGGCCTTGGAAGTCGCCGCTCGCGTCGACGGGCTTGCCGGTCTTGAAGGTGAAGGCGTGGCCGTTCTTGCCGAGGCCGAGGACGGGTTCACCTTCTTCCAGAGAGCGATAATGCGTGCGCTGGCCGCCCATGACGTCGAAGGCTTCGAGGGCGAAGCCGGGCGGGTCGATGTTCTTGTGGCAGGCGTTACAACTCGCGTTGGCGCGATGCTTCGAGAGTTGCTCGCGGATGGTGGTGGCGCCGCGGGTGTCCGGCTCGACGGCGCCGACGCCCGGTGGAGGAGGCGGCGGGGGCTGGCCGACGATGCGTTCCATGATCCAGACGCCGCGGACGACGGGCGAGGTGGTGGTGCCGTTGGCGGTGATCTTGAGGAGGCTGGCGTTGGTGAGGAAGCCGCCGCGTTGTTTGTTGTCCTTGAGAGCGACCTTACGGAGCTGCCAACCTTTGACGTTTTCTATGCCGTAGTGCTCGGCTAGCTTTTCGTTGAGGTAGGTGAAGTCCGATTGGGCGATGTTGCGCGCGGGGAGGTTGTGCTCGATGAGATGCGCGAAGTAGAGGCGGGTTTGGGACTCGGCGGATTCGGTGAGGAGGTCGTCGAGATAGTAGTCGGGATAGAGGGTAACGTCGGGAGTGTTTTCGTTGAGCTTGCGCAGGTCGAGCCAGTAGTCGAGGAAGGCTTGGAAGAATTGTTTACTGCGTGGGTCTTTCAGGAGGCGCTCAGTTTGCGCGCGGAGGATTTGCGGTTGCATGAGTTCGCCGCTTGAGCCGAGGCGGCGGAGTTCGGCGTCGGGCGCGGCGTTCCATAGGAAGTAACTGAGGCGGCTGGCGAGGGCGGTTGCGCTCAAGGGGCCGGGGGCTTCTTCGAGGTAGAGGAAGCCGGGCGAGCAGAGGACGGCGGTGTAGGCATCCACCATGGCATCGGTGAGATTTTTGTCGAGCTTCGTGTTGAGGATGCGTTCGAAGGTTTGGTACTCGGCCTGCGTGTAGGGGCGGCGGTAGGCGCGGGCGAGGAAGTTCTTGAGGTATTGCGGGGCGTCCGATTTGTTCGCGGGTATGAGATTGGGCAGGCCGGCGTTGCCTGGGCCTTCGACTTCCATCCAGCGGTAGGCGACGCCGGGCGTGCCTTCGGCGCTGGCCTGGGGGCTGCCGACCCAACCGGGGCGGCTGCGGAAGAGGCGCGCGGCGTCTGGGGCGATGGAGTCGCCGGCGAGTAAATAGACTTCGACTTCGTGCGCGGTGGGTTCGGGCGTAAGGTCGATGGTGGCGAGGTAACGGCGTTCGCCTCCGGGGCGAAGAGCGTAGAGGCTCAATGGTTCGTTGTTGCGGCCCTTCTCCGTGTGTTGGCGGCTGGGGCGCCAATAGGGTTGGCGGTCTTTGCGGCCGAGCGGCGCCCATTCGGTGCCGATCCAGATGCTGAAGGCGTTGATGCGGATCTTGTAGCGGCCGCCGGCCTTGGCGACGAATTGGTCCCACGAGTAGTCGTTGCCGTTGTACGTGCTGGCGGGGGTGGCGAAGCCCTCGAGGTCGCGGAGTTCCGGGAAGTCTGGCCCCATGGTGATGGGGACGGAATCGGAGAGGACGTCGCGTTGCGCTTCGAAGCCGAAGATGGGGATCATGCCGCGCTCGGGCGAGGTGTTGAAGGGGCTGAAGCGCATACGGTTGAGGAAGCGGCGCTGGTCGCGGGCATAGTAGCGTTGCTTGGCTACTTGAGCGGCTTGAGCTTGGAGCGTGGCGCGGATGGCGGTCTCGGCGGTTTCGAGATAACGGGCCATTTGGACGTGGGAGACATCGAGGGCTTCGCCGGATTTATTGAAACGGGCAAGGATGCCGTCTTCGGGGAGGCTGTCTTTCAATAAGAGCCACGGAGCGCCGAGTAAGTCACGGACGGTGTTTTCGTATTCGTAGCGGTTGAGGCGGCGCAGCGTCGAGCGGCCTTGGGCCTGGGCGCGATCGCGCGCGAAGAGTTCGAGAGGTTCGGCGAGGGTCTTGGTGAAGGCGGCTCGGGCTTCGAGGGGGAGTGACTTCGGCGCGCCCGGGGGCATGGATTGCTTGTCGACGGCGTCGTGAACGCGGACCCAACGTGAGTAGGTTTCCTTATCGGCGAGGTTGAAATCGAGGCGCGTGAGATCGATGCCGGCGGGGGATTTTTCGCCACGATGGCAGCCGACGCAATTGCGCTGGACGAAGGAGGAGACTTCGGGCGGTAGCGCGGCAGCGGCGACAAGGGGGATGGCCAAGGCGAGCCAGAGTAGAGGCTTCATGATGGGCTCGGGTTCGCCTTTATCGTATCAAGGGGGCGCGCGTGGTTCGTTATTCTCAAAGGCGATAGGCATGCAGCAGAACAAGATCGTTTCGATGGAAGTGTTGGATATTCGCTATCCAACGGTGCGTTTGGGGATGGCGGGCTCGGACCCACGGCATTTGGCGCCGAATTATTCTTGTGCGGTTTTGGTGCTGCGGACGGATACCAGCCTCGAAGGCCGATCCTTGGTGTTTACGGCTGGGGATGGCACGCAGGTGGTGCAGTGCGCGATCGAGGCGTTGCGGCGTTTCGTGGTGGGACGGAGCGTCGAGGATTTCGTCGAGGCACCCGGAATCTACGCGCAGGCACTCGCGGAGCATCATCAGTTGCGGTGGCTGGCGCTAGGGACCTACCGCATGGCGGTGGGGGCGGTGGTGAATGCGTTTTGGGATTTGTGGGCAAAGCGGGACGGCGTGCCGATGTGGAAGCTGTTGACGAGCTTGACGCCGGAGCAGATCGTGGCTTGCGTGGACTTTCATCACTTACGCGATGCTTTGACGGAAGACGAGATGTTGGAGATGTACCGGTCTCGGGCGGAGAGATTGAATGGGAACGTCTCGCGATTGGAGCGCGATGGGTTGCGCGTTTATAGTACGGCGGGATGGAGCGGAAGGCCCTATGAAGAGGTGCGCCGGATTTGTAGCGACTTGTACAAGCGGGGGACGCGGGCGTTCAAGGCAAAGGTAGGGAGGGGGCAGCAGTTCGACCGTACGCGGGCGATTGAGGAAGATAAGCGGATGCTCGACACGATTCGCGGGGCGACGGGCGAGGATGCGTTGCTGTTGACCGATGCGAATCAGAATTTGGGGGATTGGCGGAACGCGGCAGCGTACATGACTGAGTTGGCGGAGTACAAGCCGCTGTTTATCGAAGAGGCGATCGCTTACAATGACGTGTTGGGGCACATCGAGTTGCGGAAGGCCCTTGCGCCGTATGGCATTGGGGTTGCGGGCGGGGAGCAGGCGCCGGATGCGGTGACGTTTAAGCAACTCTTGATGGGCGGCGGGTTGACGCATTGCCAGATCGATGGCGCGCGTGTCGGCGGCGTGAATGAGTTGCTAGGGATTGTGACGCTCGCGGCGAAGAACGGCGTGCCGGTTTGCCCGCATAGCGGAGGCATTGGATTGGGGCAGTTGGTGGGGCCGATGTCGTTTTTCGACCAGGCTTGGTTCGGCAGCGAGGGGCGCTGGCTCGAGTATTTGGAATTCTTGCAGGAGGGTGTGTTTTTGCATCCTCTGGTGGTGCGGGATGGGCATTATCAGGTGTCGCGGGCGCCGGGTTGGGGCCTCGAGATGCACCCCGATTTTGTAGCGCAGTACCGTTATCCGGATGGGCCCGAGACGGCGGAAAGCGTGGAGGCGGATCGCATCGCGGCGGAGCAACCGGGTGCGCCGCCCTATGCGGCTTATTGGGCGCGGTGACGCAGAAGCAGTAACAGCGCGACGGGGATGAGCAACGCCGCGGTGGGGGGCTCGGGGATTTGATTGGGCGGGTCTTCGGTGGTGAGCGTGACGACGAAGTTGTCGATTCCGGTTACGGCTTGCAGGGCCGGGCAAGTGGTCGAGACGGTGCAGTTAGCCGTCAGGAAGGCGCGATAGCCGAATTGAATTGGCGCGCCGGACGCAGTGAAATTCGGATTGCCGCCGCCGCTGGAAAGCCAATCCGAGGAAGTGAGTCCGGAGCGCGCGTAGGTTGCCCACGATGTGGTGACTATGTCATCCACGTTGAGGAAGTAGAGCGTGGAGTTTTGCCGTAGCAAGGGGCGGTAGATCGCGGCTGGGAAGCTGATGCTGAGCTTTGAAATTTCGATGATGTCGTATTGGAAGCTCAGGGAGAGCAGGGCACCGTTGAGGCTGGGATTGTAGACGAAGGGGATGCCGAAGCTGGCGATGTTCGCTGTGAACGACTGGCCGGAGAGGACCGGATCGCTGGTCACGGTCAGTTGACGGTAAGCGTCCGGGTTGCCGCCGCTGAGAATTTGGGAATTGACCGCGCTGCCGGAGGTAAGAGAGAAGTTCACTTGGGTCCAGTTGGCGGAGGCGAAGTCGCGGGCGGCCAGTTCGATGGTGGCGCCGGGGAGGAGGACCGGGAGTAGGAATGCGATGGCGAAGAAACTGCGCATAATTCGCTAAGCATGGCGCGAGGCGGCGGGAAAGGCCATGCGAGAAGCTTGAATCGGTTTGAAAAGTCTTGAAAATCGCAAGCATGCTAGGGTTTGAGGCATGAGAGCGGCGATTTTGGCGGATCAGTTGCGGCGGCTGGTGGATCGGGACGCTTGGCATGGTCCGAACTTGCCGCAATTGCTGGAAGGGGTGAGCGCGGAAGAGGCGTCGCGGAAAATCGGGCCGCATTCGATCGCGGAGTTGGTAGGACATATCGATTTTTGGAACCGCGAGTTGCTGGCGGTGATCGCTGGGGAAGCTTACCGGAATGTGCCGGATGGTCCGGAGCAGTGGCCGATGGCGGAGTGGGAAGCGATGCGGCGGGAAGCGCTGGAGAATGGCGCGCGGCTGGCGGCGGCGGTGGGAGGGATTGCGGATGAGGCGTTGGAGCGGCGGATTGAGGGTCGCGACTATACACTCGAAGTCTTGCTACACGGGATCGCGCAGCACACCGCTTATCACCTAGGGCAGATCGCCTGGGCGAAGAAAATGGCCGTCTAGCGGAGATGGCGGTATACGAGGTCGAGGACTTCGTCGTAGTTGCCGCTGTGGTGGATGCAATGCTCCAGGTGATTCTTCATGAGGTTGCGGCCGACGCCGCGAAGCGCTTCTTGAACGCTCGCGATTTGCACGATGATATCGGCGCAGTATTTTTCTTCCTCGACCATTTTGGCGAGGCCGCGGACTTGGCCTTCGATGCGGCGGAGGCGTTTGAGGTTCGCCTCCTTCAGGGTTTGATCCACGGCGTGGGCTTTGCGGTTAGAGTTTGGCATTTAGTTTGACGTTACGGAGGCGGAGGCTGTTGGTGACGACACTGACGGAGCTAAGCGCCATAGCCGCGGAGGCCAGGACGGGATTCAGGAGCGCGGCGGCGGCGATGGGGATGCCGATGACGTTGTAAACGAAGGCCCAGAAGAGATTCTGGCGCATGGTGCGCATCGTGGCTCGGCTGAGGGCGATGGCGGTCGCAACGCTGGAGAGGTCGTTGCGCATGAGGGTGACGTCGGAGGTTTCGACGGCGACATCGGAGCCCGCGCCCATGGCGAAGCCGACGTTCGCTTGGGCGAGTACGGGGGCGTCGTTGACGCCATCGCCGACCATGGCGACGATTTCGCCTTTGGCTTGCAGGGCTTTGACGGCTGCAAGTTTGTCTTCGGGGAGTTGGTTGGCGATGACTTCGCCGAGGCCTACTTGCGCGGCGATGGCTTGGGCGGTGCGTTCGTTGTCGCCGGTGAGCATCACCAGGCGGAGCTTTTGGGACTTGAGAACGTTGAGGGCCTCGGCGGCGTTGGGCTTGGGTTTGTCGGCGACGGCGAGAATGCCGGCGAGTTGGCCGCCGCTGGCGACGAAGATGAGCGTCTGCCCTTGTTGGGCGAAGGCATCCGCTTCTTGCGGCGGCTTGATTTGGAACCGTTCCATAAGGCGCGGGTTGCCGATGGCGATGTCGCGGCCTTCGATGCGGGCCGTGGCGCCTTGGCCGGGGATGGACTGGAAGTTTTCTATTGGGCTTAGGGTGAGTTGACGTTCCTTGGCGGCACTGAGGATGGCTTCGGCGAGAGGGTGTTCGCTGCGGGATTCGAGACTGGCGGCGAGACGGAGGACTTCGGCTTCGTTTTGTTGGGGCGCCGTCCAAACGTTGACGAGCGCGGGGCGGCCTTCGGTGATGGTGCCCGTTTTGTCGAGCACAACCGTCGTGACCGACTCAAGCCGCTGCAGCGCTTCCCCGCCCTTGATGAGAATGCCCTGTTCCGCGCCGCGGCCGGTGGCAACCATGACGGCGGTGGGCACGGCGAGGCCCATGGCGCAAGGACACGCAATGATCAGGACGGTAACGGCGGCGGAGAAGGCGCGGACGAGATTGCCGTCGGGGACGAGCCAGAACCAGATGGCGAATGTCAGAAGCGAGATTGCGACGACGGTGGGGACGAAGATGGCGCTGATCTTGTCGGCGAGACTTTGAACCGGGGCGCGGGAACTTTGCGCTTCGCGCAGCACCGTCACGATACGCGCAAGAACCGTCGAGGCTCCAAGGGCCGCTACTTGGAAGCGGAAAGCGCCGGAACGGTTGATCGTGCCGCCGATGACTTGGCTGCCGGCACTTTTCTCGACGGGCAAGCTTTCGCCGGTGAGCATGGATTCGTCGACGCTGCTGGCGCCTTCCATGACGCGGCCATCGGCCGGAATGCGTTCACCGGGACGGATGAGGACAAGGTCGTCGAGGCGTAGAGATTCGACGGGGATTTCTTGCTCTTGGTTGTCGCGAATGACGCGGGCGATTTTCGGGCGAAGGTCAACTAATTTTTGCAGCGCGGCGGCGGTTTGGCCCTTGGCGCGCGCTTCGAGAGCGTTGCCAATGAGGATGAGGGCGATGATGAAGATGACGGCTTCGAAGTAGACCTCGGGGTGGACGTTGTGGGCGTGGAACCAGTCCGGTAACAGTGTGGCGGCGACGGAATAGAGGAAGGCCGCGCCCGTACCCAGGGAGACCAGCGTGTTCATGTCCGAAGTGCCGTGGCGGAGGGCGGCCCAGGCTTTGGCGTAGAAGTGGCGGCCGGCCGTGAGCATGACGCCCAAGGTGACGAAGAGGAAGAGGTAGTTGAGCCACGCGTGCCGCATCATGAAGGGCATGGCGGCCATGGCGATGAGTCCGAGAGCGAGGCTGATAAGGGCTTTGCGTCTGAGGTCTTGATACTTGGCGGTGAAGGTGCGGTCGTTTTCGGCCTGCGCGGCGAGGATGTCTTCTTCGGGGTTAGGGAGTTCGGCGCCGTAGCCGGTGCCGTTCACCGCGGCGATGAGTTTTTCCGGGGTGATCTCGCCGGGCACGTAAGTGACGCTGGCGTTGTTGAGCATGAGGCTGACGGAGGCCTCTTGGACGCCGGGTTGTTGCGCGAGCGTTTTTTGGACGAAGGACTGGCAGGCGGCGCAGGTCATGCCAGTGACGGGGAAGGTCAACTTGGCGTTGGACATGAGCTTAGACCTTAGCTTGAAATCCGATGGCGTCGATGGCGGCGGCGACGTCTCTCGGCGTGACCTTCGATTCGTCGAGCTGGACCTGCGCGGAGCCGACGTTAACGGCTTGGACGTCGACGCCATCGAGCTTGGTGAGCGCTAGAGTGACACGGCGGACGCAGGCGTTGCAGTGCATGCCTTCAATTTCGATTTTGTGTTGGGACATGTTTCGCTCCTGCCCTTATAGTACATACCCCTACCCCCTATGTCAAGAGCGCGGCGCTGCTACGATGATTGGCATGTGGAGCAGACGCGAATGGCTGGCGGGCGCGGGGGCGATGACGGCGCTGGGCGGGAAAGGCCGCGCGCGAATGTTGCCTAGCCCTGCGGGGCCCGGGAGCAAGTGGCCATCGTTTACGCGAAGAACTCCCGGCGGGACGGGCCTGTCATGGGTGGAGCAGGACGGAAACACGAAGCGATTCCGCTTTTCCCGTTTCGAGGGCCCAAAGTGGTCCGAGCCGCGCACGGTCGCCGAAGGCCCACAGCTCATGTTGAATTGGGCGGATTTCCCCAGCATCGAAGGGCTGGGCGACGGCCGGTACGTCGCGCATTGGCTGGAGAGGCCGGAGGCCGCTAAGGGCGCCTACGGGATCCGAATCGCCTTTTCGAAAGACGGCGGCGCGACTTGGAATACTTCTTTCGCCTCGACCCGCCCGCGATCGGAAGGCTACGAGGGATTCGTTTCCTTCGCCACCGGCGAGAAGGAGGTGTGCGCGAGCTTCCTCGACCACAGCCAGCCGGTGACGAAGCTTCGCATGGCGCGCTTCGATTTGGACGGCAAGTTTCTGGGTGAGGAGGTGGTCGACGAGGACGTGTGCTCGTGTTGCCAAACAGCGTCGACTTATCTGGCGGACGGCCCCGTCGTGGCCTATCGCGATCATGAACCGGGAGAAGTGCGCGACATTTCGTTTGTGCGGCGCTTGAACGGAGAGTGGACAAAGGTGAAGCCCGTGCATCGGGACGGGTGGAAAATTAACGCCTGCCCGGTGAACGGCCCGGCCTTTGCCAACGACTATTCCCGCTTGGCGATCGCTTGGTACAGCGCGGCGGATGAGCCGGGAGTTTACGCAGCGCTGGCGCCGACGCTGCCGGAACTCGATTTTGGAAAGCCGATCATTCTAGACAAGAGCGCGCCGCTCGGGCGTGTTGACATTTCGTCACGGCACCTGGATTTCGCGGTGACATGGCTGGCGCGGAAGGGCGACAAGGCCGCGGTCCGCGTGGCATATATAGACCCTCAAGGCAAGCTGACGGCGGTCTTCGACGTGGACGAGGTGAGCCCGGCGCGGGGATCGGGGTTTCCGCGCTTGACGCACGCGGCAACGGGCGCCTACTTGGCATGGACCGGCGAGAACGGCGTGAAGCTGGCTTGGTTGGAGTCATGAGGTTAGCCATGCGCCGGGTTTGGCTTGCCGCAATCTTCATGGCGTGCTTCTGCTACGCCCAGCAGCAGTACACCCGTGTCCAGTTGCTGGAGGAAAAAGGCGAGACATCGGCGGGCGTGAGCGTAGGGGATCTGAATGGCGACGGCCAGTTGGATATCGTTCTGGGCAAGGGCAGGCATTGGCCGCTGCATGATCGAGTCCTGCTGAGTGATGGCAAGGGTAAATTCGCGGCGAAGAATTTGGGGACCAAGGCCGACAAGACCTATTCCGCGGCGCTCGCGGATATCGATCTCGATGGCGACCTCGATGTGGTGGTGAGCAATGACTTCCCGGACGAGAAGTTGGTCTACAAGAACGATGGCCAGGGGAACTTCACACGGAGCGGCACGTTCGGCGAAGCGAAATGGGTCACGCGCTACGTGACGCTGGCCGATTTGAATGGCGACAGATATCCAGACGTGGTTGCCGCGAATCGTGGGCCGGGGCCGCCGGAATCCGTCCCGAGCTACGTTTGCTTGAACGATGGGAAGGGTGCGTTTCCGGCTTGCGAGGCGATTGAAAGCCAGTCGGCGACTTCGATTGCGGTGGCGGATTTCGATCAAGACGGAGCGCTGGATCTCTTCGTGCCGCACCGGGATGGCGGGCAGAGCCGCGTGCTTTGGAACGATGGGAAGGGCAAGTTCCCGGCGTCAACCGCCGTGGGTGGCGAGAAAGCTTGGGCGCGAATTGGCGTGTCCGGCGACTGGAATGGAGACGGCAAGATGGACTTGGCTTGGATCGATGAAGCGCGTAAGGGTGTGTACGTGGCCTTGCAGGAGGGCAAGCGAAAGTTTGGACCCGCGCGGCGATTGGCGGCGGAGGAGCGCGTACCGTATGCGCTGGCGGCTGTGGATTTGGACGGAGACCGGAACTTGGACTTAGTGGTGGGATGGGTGGAGCAGCCGGGATCCATTTTCTATGGGAGTGGGAAGGACGCGGTGTTTCGCGAGTCGCGCTGGAACGACGGCAAGGGGACCGTGTACGGTTTGGCCTTCGCCGACTTTGACGGGGATGGGCGGCTGGATATCGTAAGCGCCCGTAGCGATGCTCCCAACGCGATCTGGTTTGCGCGGTAAACGTTAAGCGAGCGCTACTTCGCTCCAAAGCTGTACTTGATCGCGGCCTTGGCGCTTTGCGCTATAGAGCGCTTCGTCGGCCTTGGTATAGAGCAAGTGCGAATCCATGGTCTCCGTCCATTCGCAAACGCCGACGGAAAAGCTGAGCTTGTGGAAGGATTCGTCGGGCGCGAGAATGTGCTCGCGCCGCAGGACTTCGCAGATGCGCGAGATCATGGCCATCGCTTCGTTCTCATTGCCGTGGACGGTGACGACGAATTCGTCGCCGCCCCAGCGGCCGACCCAATCCGAACGGCGGACGTTGGCGCGGAGGAGTTCGCCCACTTGGCGGAGCACGGCGTCGCCAAAGTCGTGCCCGTAGGTATCGTTGAGGCGCTTGAAATTATCGAGGTCGAGGATCGCGAAGCTAAGGGGGTTCTTTTGGATGCGCGAGAGTTCGATGGAATCCTTCAGGCGGCTTTCGCTAGCGCGGCGGTTGTAGATGCCGGTCAAATGGTCGTAGGCGGCGTTCTGCGCCGAGTTGGAGACGTGCTCTTCCAGGCTGCGCGTGAGGTAATTGATGTTCGCCATCAGCGAGCCGACCTCGTCTTTGTAGTGGGTCGGCAGGCTAGGCAGCGTGCGGTCCGTCAGGTAGCGGTCGAGTTGGCGCGAAGCCGCGATCAGCGGAAAGAGAATTGTCGAGAGAGCCCAGTAGGCTAGGGTCGACGCTGCCGCGGCCGCTAGACAACCGACCAATATTGCTTGTTCCAGCGCGAAGCCTTGCAGCGGCGAGAAGCAGACGAAGTAGATCTGCATCGCAAAGATCGGCAGCAGCACGCTCAAAACGACAGCCAGCACCAACTTCGCGCGGAAACCGGGCACGAAGGAGAGTTTGTGCAAGAGATCGTAAAAACGCAAGGAGCGCGACATGATGCTGCTACTGTCTTTGATGAATCCATCGGCCCCTTGGAGTACGTCTTTAGCGCAGCGGTACGTTTTCGCCTCCGACTCGGTGGCCCACCTTAGAATTGATAGGAAAGGATAGAATGCAGTTTGTGCGCTTTTTCTTCTCCCTCTCGGTACTGACGTTCTGTACGTTTGCGCAAAGTAAGTACGACGGTCCTGTGCCGGACAAAGTGGACGTTCCATACATTCGCCACGCGAACAAGCTCATCGCGACCGAGGTGGGCGAGGCCAAGGAGGAGAAACGTAAGGACGACACCTTATACGCGGTGAATGGCGCGGCCTCCACGGCGCGCACGCCGCTGATCGAACCTATATTCATCGTTAAGGTGGACAAGCTCAACGTGCAGCAGATGACGCTGTACAAGGTGGAAAGCAAGGGCGGACGGCGCGAGTTGCTGCTGCCGGCGAAGCCGAAGAAGGACAGCGCGCGGCCGTTGCGGATGTCGCTCGATTTGTTGCGAGCGGGACTTTACAAGCTGGAAGTGCAGGAGCCTCTGTTCCAAGGCGAATACTGCTTGTCGCCAAACGGATCGAACTCAGTGTTTTGCTTCACCGTTTTTTAGGCTTCGCGGTCTTCTAGCATCGCTTGTTAAACTTGGAATTCTCTATGTTCCAAGGACTTGAACACACTGCGATAGCGACTCCCAACCCAAAGCGTCTGGCCGACTGGTATGTGGAGCATTTGGAGTTCCGCATCAATTTCGAATACGCCGGCAACTACTTCGTGCGGGCTCAGAACGGATCGATGCTGGAGATCATCCCGAGCGAGGGCGAAGCGCCCGCTTCCGGCATGAAGACGCCGGGCATCCGGCATCTGGCGATCGCGATCGACAACTTCGACGAAGCGCTGGCTTCGTTGCGTGCGAAGAACGTGAAGTTCGTGGGCGAGCCGTTCGAGAACCAAGGCAATCGCCTGGCCTTCTTTGAAGATTGCGACGGCAACCTCTGCCATTTGATCCAACGCCCGGCGCCGCTGCCGTAAAGATCCCGCGAAGCAGCCGCTCTTGAAACGCGACATATTCAAGGCATTCGAGTACCCCGAGTTCCGCCTGATGTGGCTCGGGGCTTGTACTTCGTCCATCGGGACTTGGATGCAGAAGCTCGCCCAGAGCTGGCTGGTTTATGACCTCACGAAGTCGCCGTATTTCCTGGGGCTGGATGCGTTTCTAGGGGAGATTCCGATCTTTCTGTTTTCGATCGTGGGCGGGGTATTCGCGGACCGCAAGGACCGGCGTAAGATCCTTGTAGTTTCGCAATTGATTCAGATGTCGTGCGCGATCCTGCTCGCGATCTTGTTCGCCACTGGCTGGGTGAAGGTCTGGCACATTCTTTGCCTGAGTTTCGTGACGGGGACGGCGCAAGCGTTCGGCGGGCCGGCGTATCAGGCCTTGATTCCGACGCTGGTGAAGAAGGAAGACCTGCAGAACGCGATCGCGATGAACTCGATTCAGTTCAATGTCGCTCGCATTATCGGCCCCACCTTGGGCGGCGTGGCGCTGGCGACCTTGGGCGCAGTGTGGTGCTTCGGGCTGAACGCACTGAGCTTCTTGGCGGTGATCTTCACGTTGCTCAAGCTGACGCCGAGACCTCCGGCGGCGGCGAACATGAAGGAGCCGGTGCTGGAGAGCATGAAGGTGGGCGTGAAGTTTATCGGCGGCCACGGAGCGATGGCGGCGCTGGTGGGCTTGGCGTTCATGATGACGATGCTAGGCGTGCCGGTGATGACGTTCCTGCCTGTCTTCGCCGAAGAAGTGTTCAAGCTGGGCAAGAACGGTTACTCGGAGATGCTGGTGATTTCGGGGATCGGCAGCGTGGTTGGCGGCTTGTATGTGGCGGCGACAAGCAAACATCCCCGCAAGGGATTGATTGCGCTTTTGACCATCGGGGTCTTGGGAGTGTTTACGATAGGCTTTTCGCTGTCCCAGAATTTCTATTTGAGTTGTTTGTTCTTGTTCCTGGGCGGCGCGGCGCTGATCGCGTGCTTCGGGTTGGTGAGTTCGCTGGTGCAATTGTTGACCGAGGACTCGATGCGCGGGCGCGTGATGAGCGTCTATAACGTCGCGTTTCGGGGCGGAATGCCGTTTGGGAGTTTCGCGTCGGGGCGCTTGATTGAAAGTTATGGCGCGCCTTACGTGCTGGCGGCAAATGGGATTCTGCTGGTGGCGTTGAGCGCGGTGTTTTTGTTGACGCAGAAGCAGGTAAGGAGGCTGTAGACGATGAGCGCGCGTTGGAGACTCGATGGATATGAGGCGTTGGTGACGGGCGGCGCGGCCGGAATTGGGCGCGCGGTGGTGGAGGAATTTTTGGCGCTAGGGGCGACGGTGATTAGCGCGGATTTGGCGAGCGGGCCGGAGTTGCCGGGCTTGACGCAGGTGGAGTGCGACTTAGCGGATGAGGCGGCGCGAGTGGCGCTCGTGGAGGCGTTGCCGGGGCGCTTGGACGTGCTCGTAAATAACGCCGGGATTAACCTGCGGAAGTACACGAAGGATTACAGCCTGGAAGAGTACCGGCGGGTCTTGAGCGTGAACTTGGATGGGGTGTGGGATCTGGCGCGGCTTTGTTATCCGAAGCTGGCGGCGGCGGGTGCGCAACGGAAGAGCGGCGCGGTGGTGGTGAATATTTCGAGCATCGCGGGGCTGATGAGCGTGGGGTCGGGGTCGGCGTATTCGGCGACTAAGGCCGCGGTGGCGCATCTGGCGCGCTACTGGGCGGTGGAGTGGGCATCGGCGAATATTCGCGTGAACGCGGTGGCGCCGGGGTGGACGAAGACGCCGTTGACGGCGAAGATTCAAGCGAGTGCGAAAGCGACTGGGGTGATCGCGGAGAAGACGCCGTTGGGGCGTTTGGGGGAACCTCACGAAATCGCGGCGGCGGTGGCGTTTGCGGCGATGCCGGCCGCGAGTTACTTGAGTGGAGCGGTAATTCCGGTGGATGGGGCGATGAGCGCGTTTTCGATGGATATTACGGCGGCGTTGGGGTGAAGGGTGTCCGCTCCCTTGTCGAGATCGCGGCTCTGAAAGGGTTGCGGCGCCGCGGTTGTGGTGGCGTTAGATTGGACGTTGGTAGCGGGTGACTTCGGGTAACGGATACGGCGCGCGGTTTTCGAAGATTTCTTCGAACAACTTCAGCGTGGGGGCTTGAACGCCGGGCGCGGTCGCAAGGATATGCGGGCTGGAGAGCACGTGCGGCCCGCCGTGCATGTCCGTGACGAAACCACCGGCTTCCTCGACCATCAGCTTACCCGCCGCCATGTCCCACGGGTTCAAGCCAAATTCCCAAAAGCCTTCCAGACGGCCGGCGGCGACGTAAGCAAGATCGATCGCGGCGCTGCCGCCGCGACGGACGCCGTGCGAAATCATGGCGAGCTGGTAATAGAAGTGGATATTGATGTTCTGGTGCCGGCGGCGGCTGGGGAATCCCGTTGCGTAGAGCGAATCCTCAATGCGCGCAACCGTTGTGCACGTCATGCGTTCGCCGTTGAGGTACGCGCCCCCGCCTTTTTCGGCGGAGAACATTTCGTTGCGCGTGCCATCGTATACGACGCCCGCGATCAGTTCGCCGTCCTTTTCGAGCGCAAGCGTGGTGTTGTAAATCGGGAAGCCGTGCGCGAAATTCGTCGTGCCGTCCAGCGGATCGACATACCAGCGGTAGGCCGAGCGCATTTCCTCGTTGTTGCCCTCTTCGGCTACGATGCCGTGACCGGGAAAGGCTTCGCGGAGGCGCGTGACGATGTGGAGTTCGGAGGCGCGGTCCGCGGCGGTGACCAGATCGGACTCGCCTTTTAATTCGAAGCCGATGCGGCGCGGGCGGAAGTCTTCGATAATCGCGGAGGCCTCGCGCGCAATAGCCGAAGCGGTTTCGACGAAGCTGCTACTGCTCATGAATTTCCAGGTAGGCGAGCTCTTCGCGGGACACCAGGCGAGTTTTATCTTCGGAAAGCTCGACGCCGACGGTCTCTTCCGTCGCAAAAAGTGCGCGCCCAGCCACGCTCTCCTTGGTCAGGAGATGCAACGTCAGCGGCGTTTTGTCGCGTACCGCGCCCGACCAGAAACCGTCCTCGGCCTTGGTCTCCAGCGGCGCCTTGGTCTTCTTGTGTTTCGACATTCAGAGCGTATCTTCATAGTAGCCCGTGCGGGCTTGCACGCGAAGATTTGGGCGGCGGACGGTGACGTCGAGTCGATGAAATTTGTTCTTCGTAGTGGGGACGCCGCGCGGGTAAAAGCCCAGCAGATATTGTGTGCGAAGATCGCGGAGAATTTCGGTGAAGCTTTCGGTGAGCCGCTCGAAGGAGCCCGGCAGGAGCACGCGTCCGCCGCTGCGTTCGGCCATCAACTGCAACGCGTTCTCGCCGCCGACGTTGCGGCCCGGATCGTTCAAGACCGGTGTGACCAAGATGGGAAAGATCGACGCTTGCGCGCGCTGCACCGCAAGCAAGGCGTCGGGAAATTTCTTGAAGCTGGCGGTGTCGCCGCCGTCGGTGACGGGGATGATTACCTTGCGGCCTTCTTGGCCTTCGAGCTCGTCGCTAGCCAGATAGATCGCGTCATAGAGCGCGGTGCCGGAACCGGGCTTCAAGTCCTTGAGCGCGCGTTCGAGGCGGCGCTGGCTGCGCGTAAAACCGGCGATCAGGTCGACCATGTGATTGAAGGTCACTAGGCCCAACGCATCCTGCTCATTGCCTTCGCCCAATAGGGCGCGGGCGAAACGCATGGTCGCTTCGGTTTGGTACTTCATCTCGCGGATTACGCTGGCGGAGATATCGAGAAGCACCATGACACGCAAAGGCTGTTGCGTGGATCGCTCGAAGATGGCGATCTCTTGCGGCACGCCGTTGTCGCGGATTTCGAAGTCGGCCTTCTCGAGTCCGCCGATCAAGCCGCCAGCCTCGTTCTTGACGTTCGCGAAAACGCGGATTAGACGAACGTCGACGCGAATCGTCGGCGAGATAGGCTCCTGCGCGCAAATGGAAGGCGCGCCGGCCATCGCGAGAAGCTGGCGGCGGGAAATCATGCAGTAGGACGCGGCGGAAGCCGAAACTCCCAAGCTAGCAGACGCGGGCTAGAAGCTTCCGGTTGCCTTAGAGAAGTTCTTGCGCGAGTTTCGTGGCGAGGCGCAAACGCTCCGTATAGGCGCCGATCGTTTCGGCGAGTACGCGCAGTTGCTGTTGCGCTTCGTCGCCCTTGTGGGCTTCTTGCGCTTCGCGGATGCCCGGCAGGGTTTTCGCGCCATAGCCGGTGTACTTGCCGGGAGCCGAAAGGATGTTCTTGTACCACTCGCGGCCGGGCAGCCCCTCGGGGCGGGCCCAGATGCGCTCGCTGGTATACATCACTTCGTTGAGCTTCTTGAGTTTGGCTTTATCGGCGTGCGGCAGCCTCGGATACAACTGGCGGACGACTTGCACCCACTGCGTGTAGGCCGTATTCAGCCGTTCGATTTCTTTTTCCGCGGGTTCCCAGGCGAGTTGCTTGGCCTTGGGGAGTTTCTTCAATTCGTCGATGTTTGAACTCAAGTAGCGGGCCACGCGACCGAAGTCGAAGGGCGGGATGTAACAGTCCGCCAGTCGCGCCAGGCCCGTGGCCATGAAGCCCGCGAAGGCGGTCGTGTAAACGAATTCCGGATCGCCAAAATATTGAAACCAACGCATGCTGTCGTACGTGGAGTGGTAGACGCCGCTCATGTTGCCATCGAAGCCGGCGTTCAGACTAACGATGCCAAGGTGGTGGACAAACGCGGTGTAATCGCTGCCGGAGCCTAGCGCGCCGGGATAAAACTGCGGCTTACCCGTGGCCTCGAGCAGCGTCTTCGAGCTGCCAGGATCGGGATAATCGCGCATCCACTCTTCGATGAACTTACCCAGCACGGGCGAAGCCTGGATGCCGAGGGGGCCGCGCAGCGTGGTGTCGCTGTTGAAGTAGGCGACGGCGTTTTTGGAGAGATCGTCGCGATGCTTCTCCGCCCATTCGGTGGACCCGAGCAGGCCGAACTCTTCGCCATCCCAAAGCGCGAACACGATGCTGCGTTTGGGCTTCCACCCTTGTTTGAGGGCCTTCGACAAGATTCGTGCGGCCTCCAGCACGCTGGCCGCGCCGCTGATGGGGTCGGCCGCGCCGTTTACCCAAGCGTCGTGGTGGTTGCCGTAAACGATGCTCTGCTCGGCGAAGACCGTGCCGGGGATTTTCGCGATGACGTCATAGATGGTGCGCGTCGCGTACTCTTGCTGGACGCGGAGTTTGGCTACCGAAGGACCCGGCCCGAGATGATACGGCACGGGGATCGCGCCCCGCCAATCTTGCGGCGCCATCTCACCATCCATGTGTTCGAAAAGCAGGCGCGCATCTTCCCAAGAAATCGGCATCACCGGAATGCGTTGGATGCTGCGGGCTTCTTCAAACTTCAAGCGCGGCGTGCCGGCTATGCTGGGCCTGCCGGGGGTCAGCGGATCGCCGGGATATAGAGGAAGGTCGAGAACGCTGCCGCGTTGTACGCCCGCGGGCGGACGGAAGGGTCCTTTGGGATAGATGTCGCCTTGGTAGAAGCCATCGTCTTTCGGATCGGAATAGATGAGGCACCCGGCCGCGCCATTCTCGCTCGCAACCTTGGCCTTGATGCCGCGAAAGCTGCGGCCATAGCGTACGAGGACGATCTTGCCGCGTACGTCGATGCCGCGCAGCTTGAGCATCGCGTAATCGTCGGGGAGGCCGTAATTGGCGTAGACGACGGGCGCGGTAGCTTCACCATTACCGGAGTAGGCGTTATAAGTGGCGATCTGGTTCTGGTCGGCGGAGTCGACATCGTCCTTCAGAATGGGCTCGCGCAACTTCGCCGTGGCGCGCACGGGCGAGACGAGTTCCAGGGAGCGCTGGCCAGGATACGGAAGGAGGACATCGAAGCTTTCGAGATGCGCCTCTAGTCCGAAAGACTTGAACTGCGCGAGCGCGTACTCGGCGACGGCCTTGCTATTAGGCGAACCGGCATGATGCGGCTCGGCGGCCATGCGCGACATAAACTCGCGGATACGATTGGCCTCGGCGGTGGCGCGGAGACGTTCCTCGAAGGGCCGGCGCGCGCGGGCTTCCTCTTCGGGAAAGCCGCGCAAGAAATAAGGAGATGGCGACTGCGCCCACAGCGTGAGCGCGGCCAGCGGAAGAGAGAGAGATTTCATGCTGCCGTGCGAGCCTTCGACAGGAAGGCGATGAATTCCTTGGGGTCGCGGGTGAGACCGGGGAAACTCGCTACAACCTTGGCGTCGGCGCTAAACACAGCATAGTAGGGAATGGCCACCGTCGCGAAGAGCTCTTCTTGACGCTTTTGGTTGGCTTCGCTCTTGGCGTCGTCGAGAACGTCCGTGTAGAGTTCGAGCATTACGAACTCCTTCATCTCCGCGGCCACGTCCGGCTTGGTGAACATGTTCGCCTTCATCCAGTGGCAGTTGGTGCAAGCGACGCCGGTGAAGGCGACGAGGACGTTCTTGTTTTCCGCCTTGGCCTTGGCGATGGCGGCTTCGAAATCGTCTTTCATCCAGGCGAGCTTTTCGCCGCCTGAGGCACCGCCAAACAGGCTGGCATTTTCCTTGGCGAATGGCACCATCGCTTCCAGCTCACCGAGATTCGCGCCGAACATGCCGGGGATTAACGAGAGCGCGAAGGCCACGAAAACCGTGCCCGCTAGCGCGCGCCCCGGGCCGAGTTGTTCATCGCGCTTGATGCCATCCATCGGGAGCTTACCGAGCAAGTAAAGGCCGGGCAGCGCGAAGAGCACGACCCACAGCGCGAGGAAACGTTCGCGGGTGAGCAGCCCGAGTTGGAGAACGGTGTCAACGTTGCTTAAGTACTTCAGCATGGCCGCTAGGATCAGGAAGCCCATCACGATCTTGATGCGGATCATCCAGTTGCCCGCGCGCGGAAGGTTGCCGATGGCGCTGGGGAAGAGGGCGAGGAAGAAGAAGGGTAGACTCAGGCCCGCGCTGAAGGACATCATGCCGAGCGTGGGTTGGAGCTTGTCGCCCGTGACGGAGGCGGCGAGCAAGGTGCCGATGAAGGGGCCGACGCAGGCGAAGCTGGTGAGCGAGAAGGTGAGGCCCATTAGGAGCGTGCCGACAACGCCGCCGCCTTCGCTGGCTTGGTTGAGCTTGGTGAGAAGGCTGGAGGGCAGAGTGATTTCGTAGGCGCCCAGGAGGCTGAGCGCGAGGGCGAAGAAGATGAGCGAGATGAAGGTGTTGACCCAGACGTTGGAGCCGATCGAGACAACGCCGGAGGCGCCGAGGATCGCGGTGAGGCTGAAGCCGATCGCCGTGAAGAGCACGATTATTCCGAGGCAAAAAAGCGCGGCCTCGCCGAGAATGCGGCCTTTGCTGGCGCCTTGCTTGGTGAGGAAGAAGCTCATCGTGATGGGGATCATCGGGAAGACGCAGGGCGTAAGGACGCTGGCGAGTCCGAAGCCGAAGGCAAGCAGGAGAAATTCGCTTAGGGGTTTCGGGGATTGGGAATTGACCGGGGCGGGCGAGGTCTTCGCCGCTGCAGCCGCTGGTTTCGCCATCGGGCGTGCCGGTGCGGAGAACGCGAAGTCGGGAAGGTAGACGACTTCCTTCTTGCGCGGCGGCAGGCATTGACGGTCGTCGCAAGCCTGATACCGCACGGCGACCTTCAAGTTGGGATCGTTCGCCGCGATGTCCTTGGCGGCCTTGGCAACGAGCGTGAACTCGACCGCGTCGTCGAAGGTTTCGGTTTCGCTCTGGAAGTTGGGATCGATTTTCTTGGTGGGCTCGGGTTGGTCGACGCGGATGACTTCGAAGCTGGCGTCTTCCGCTGGGGCCTTGACGCTCGTGGCAATCGGCGGGCGCGGCGTGGTGAGCGAGTAAAGGTGCCAATGTTCGTCGAGCTTCGCGCGTACGGGAATCTTGATTTCCTCGCCGGCCTTGGCGGCGGGGAAGGGCCCGAGAGCCCATTTGATGGGATCGAGTTTTTGCGCGGGCAGAAGCGGCGCAAGCAGAAGGATGGCGAAGGATAGGCGGGACAGGGTGCGGCCCATAGGGAAATTGTCCCTTAGTTGGATGGATGCGCGTGGCCGGCGGATGCGGCTTTTCCGTAACTGGTTTGGTGAGCGGCTTTGGCGCTAAACCAAATCCGCCAAGCCTTCTTCGATCTTTTCGTTCACGCGCCCCGCCGCGTACTCCGCCGCGACGCGGATGGCGTTCTTGATTGCGTTCGCGTTGGAACGGCCATGGCAGATGATCGTCACGCCGCGGACGCCGAGCAGCGGCGCGCCGCCATACTCGGAATAGTCCGTGCGGCGGCGGAACTCGTCGAAGCCGTTGCGGGCAAGCACGGAGCCGACCTGACGGGTGATCGTCGCGGTGAGGCTCTGTTTGAGCATCTGCTTGATAACGTCGATCAGGCCTTCGCTGACTTTCAGCGCGACATTGCCGATGAAGCCGTCGCAGACGATGACGTCCGCGTAGCCGGTATAAAGATCGCGGCCCTCGACGTTACCGATGAAGTGAATCGGCAGATGCTTCAGGAGCGGATGCGCGCCGTGCACAAGGGCGTTGCCCTTGTGGTCTTCTTCACCGATGGAGAGGATGCCGACGCGCGGACGGGAAACTTCGAAAATCGTGCGCGAGTAGACGTTGCCCATGATGGCGAATTGGGCGAGCATTTCGGGCGAGGAATCGACGTTCGCGCCGATGTCGCACAGAACGGTGGGTGTGCCCTTGAGAGTTGGGAAAGCCTGAGCTAGCGCGGGACGCTCGACGCCTTTGACCATGCCCTGAACGGTTTTCGACACCGCCATGACGGCGCCGGTATTGCCCGCCGAAACCACGCCTTGCGCTTGGCCTTCGCGCACTAGACGGCAGGCCACGCGAATAGAAGAATCCTTCTTGGAGCGCATCGCCTTGCCGGCGGCGTCCTCCATGGTAATCACTTCCGAGGCATGTTGTACTTCAATGGGAAGGCCTTGGCGGCCACCGTGTTCGCGCAGCTCCGCCTCAATCATGTCTTGTTTACCAACAAGAATGACGCGGTGGTTAAACTGTTGCGCGGCGCGAAGGGCGCCTTCCACTTCGGCCTTGGGGGCGTGATCGCCGCCCATGGCGTCGACAGCAATGGTCATCATTGGCTGTCAGGGATGGCGCTTAGTACTTCTCTACTTCGAGAACGGCGCGGCCCTTGTAGAAGCCACAAGAGGGGCAGGCGCGGTGCGGCAGCTTGGTGGCTCCGCAGTTAGCGCATTCGCTCGCGATGGCGCGGGTGAGGCCATCGTGAGCCCGGCGGGTGGAGGTGCGGCGCTTGGAGTGACGGCGTTTTGGATTCGGCATGGTATCTCTACTTCTTCTACTTTCTCAGTTTCAAAAATTCCCGTTTGGCGATTCTTACTTCGCGGCCTTCCAATCGCGCAACGCGGACCAGCGGTTTTCCACAGCCACCGCCGGACAAGCGCACGCGCGCTGGTTCCAATTCTCGCCGCAGGTGGGGCAGAGCCCCTTGCAATCTTCCTTGCACAGCCAATGCATCGGCGCGCCGAGCACGACTTGCTCCCGGAAGACTTCGATGAGATCGAGCGAGTCGCCTTCGTAGAAAGCGACGCTGGCCTCGTCGTCGTTCAGCCCCGCCTCTTCCGGCGCCACGTTGGCGTCGGCGGGCATGTAGCTCAGACGGAAATCCGCATCGAGCGAAAACCGGCACTCTTCCAGGCACCGGTCGCATTCGGAGGCGAGTTCCACGTTCAAGTGGCCCGCGATCCGGATCTCTTGCAATGCCGTAGAGAAGTCCGCTCTGCCTTCAACTTTGAGTACCGAGTTCTGGCGCAGTCTCTCATCGAGCAGGTCGATTTCGCCGGGAGGAAACTCCCTGCTGAACAGCTGGGGACGGAGTTCCAAGTCCCGCACGTGGAGAAACATACACACCTCACCCTGCACGCGGCAGAGAGCCAAAACTCCAGTATACGACGATTCTTCGGGAGGCGCTAGAGGGGCCGGAAAGGTACCCGGCGGGTCCAACTTCCTATTCCCCAAGCGATGTCCGCATGCTATGCTCCCTGAATCAAATGTATTTACGCTTATTACTTTGTCATTTGACTGTCATGTCGGCCTTTTCGGCAATTGACTGGAAACCCGTCACGCCGGAGATTCTCGCGCTGAAAGCGCCAAAGATTGATCCAAAGGCGGATGCCGAAGCGCTTTTCTGGGAAGTTTGGGTGGAGGACGGCACCCAAGGCGGCTACGCCGTGCACCGTCAGGAGAATTACGTCCGTATCAAGTTGTTCAACTCTCGCGCCGTTGAGAAATGGGGCGACGTCGAAGTTCCGTATTTCGCGGAATTCAACATGACCATCGCGGACTTCAAGGGCCGTGTCATCAAACCGAACGGCAGCATCATTGACGTCAAGGGCAATCAAGTCAAGGAATCGGTGAAGGCGAAAAGCAAGACGGTGAACCTGCGGCAGAAGAGCTTCGCGTTTCCAAATCTCGAGCCCGGCGACATCATCGAGTATCAGTACACGGAGGTTATCAGTGAAAGGCTCCTCCGCTACTTGAAATTGCCGATGCAACTCTCCGTCCCGGTCTGGGAGGTCACCTACAACGTCAAGCCAATCTCACGCGAGCTGATTTCAGAAAGCATGAAGGCCTATCCCTTCAACTACCGGGCCAGCAACTGGGAACCCGTGAAGCAGATCGGCACGCGCCAGGGCTTTGTGAGTACTGGAGCCAAGAACATGCCTGCATTCATCGACGAGCCGAGCATGCCAGCGGAGGACGACGTCAAGGCTTGGATGATGATCTACTATTCGGAAAACGGTCAAGAAAAGCCCGACAAATATTGGCCGTCGCTAGGCCGGAAACTGCGGGACACTTTCAATCACGATGTGAAGGTGAATGGCGAGATCAAGGCGCTGGCGGCGCAACTCACGGCGGGAAAGAACTCGGTTCAAGAGAAGGCCGAGGCCCTGTCGATTTACTGCCAATCCGAGATCAAAAACGTGAACTACCGCGCTAGCGGGGTCACCAACGAGATCGCGGACAACTACTATAAGAAACTGCGCAAAGACACCTACAATTCCGGCGACACCTTGAAGAATAAGATCGGTGACTCCGGCGATGTGCGTGCCCTCTTCTTCGCCTTGGCGGAGGCCGCCGGGCTTCAGCCGGTCTGGATGGCCGTGGGCTCCTCCGATGGCGCGCTGTTTCGCGCGGACTTCATGGACAACTACATGCTCCGGAATCGCCTCGTCGGCATTCCCGATGGCCAGAGTCTTCGCTTCTACAACCCAGGCGTTCCCTACTTGCCACCGGGCATGGCCGATTACGACGAGCAAGGCCAACCGGCGCTGGTCTGCGACGCCAAGAACCCGCGGCTGATGACGATCCCCGCCACGGTGCCGGAGTTCTCGCATCTGGAGCGCACCGCTAACTTGAAGCTCGATGCCGAAGGCTCCATCTCCGGCCACGTGCAAGTGCGGCACTTCGGCCACTTCGCCGTCACGGAAAAGCGGCGGCTCGACGAGAAGAGTCCCGCCGAGCGGGAGGAGCTCATCCGCAAGGAATACGAGCGTCAGTACGCAGGCGCCAAGATCGCAAATCTTAAGATCGAGAACGCCGACGTACCGCTGGGTATCTACTCGGTGGCGTTCGACATCGCCATGGAAGGCTACGGCCAACGCACCGGCAAGCGCCTCTTCTTCCAGCCCGCGTTTTTCAATCTCGGCGAGAATCCCCTCTTCACCGCCTCTACCCGCGTTCATCCAATAGCCTTCTCGAACGCCTACTATGAAAACGACGTCATCACCATTGAGATGCCGGACGGCTACACGCTAGAGCAACCGGAGATGCCGGGCAAGATCGAACTCGGCGGCGCGGGCACCTACACGCAAACCGCCGGGCTGAGCAAGGACAAGCCGGTGTTGACGGTATCGCGCAAACTCACCTGGGGCAGCAACGGCAACCTCTATTACGATCCGAAAGTCTACGGCCCGGTCAAACAGGCTTGGGACTTGATCCACAAATACAACACGCACCAACTCACGCTACGGGCGCAATAACGGCCATGCAACGAATCCTCTACTCACTCCTGCTCGCCGCTTCCCTGCGCGCCGCCGTGCCCGCTTGGGTGAGCGAATTTTCGACTTCCGCTCATCCCGCCTACGCGCCCAAGACGAAAGCCGTCGTGCTGCTGAGCGAAGAGAAGGTCGTGGCCGACGAAACCGGCAAGCAAACGACGCAATTGCGCAAGATCATCAAGATCCTTACCGCCGACGGTCATCGTGAGGCCGTCGGCTTCGTCACCTACGATCAAAAAGGTTCGAAGGTTCGCGAGGCCAAAACCTATCTGATCTACGCCAGCGGGAAATCCAAGGAGTACGGCAAGAAGGATTTCGTCGAAAGCGAGCTGAACTCCGGGATGTATCTATATTCAACGCGCCGCTACATGAGAATTGAAGCCGGCGCGGAGGCCGACCCCGGCTCGATCTTCGCTTACGAGTACACGCTTGAAGAGCAGCGGGTCTTCTCACAATTCTTCTTTGAGCCGCAAGACGATCTCCCGCACCTGCTGAGCCGCTTCCAACTGACCGTTCCTAACGGCTGGACGGCCGAGGCTACGGCCTACAATGGCGCTAGCCCAAAAGCCGAACTCAGCGGCGCGACCTATACCTGGGAAGCCCGTGATCTCAAGCCTTTCGAACGCGAACCGGGCGCGCCTACCATGTACTCGCAATTGCCCCGCGTCTCGATCGCAATGTTGCCTCCCGGGGGCGCGGCCATGCTCACCGGGCCCGTGGCGTGCTTTCGCACCTGGAAGGATGTCAGCGCTTGGAAGTCCTCACTCTACGATCCTCAAGCGGAAGTAACCGCCGCGATCGAGGCAAAAACCGGGGAACTCATCGCCGGCAAGGATCAGTTGATCGACAAGCTGAGAGCCATTGGCGAATACGCGCAGAAGATTCGCTACGTGGCCATTTCGACGAACTCCGCGCGCGGTGGCGGCTACATTCCGCACAAGGCCGAAGCGGTTTTGAAGGCCGCTTATGGAGACTGCAAGGACAAATCGAACCTAATGCGCGCGCTATTGAAGAGCGCCGGCATCGTCTCGTATCCCGTCGCTATTTACTCCGGCAATCCGCGCTTCACGCAAGAAGACTTCCCTTCCCCGCATCAATTCAACCATGCCATCATCGCGATTTCCGTACCGGCGGATTATCAAGCCCCGGCTGTCTTTGAGGACCCCCAGCTCGGCCGTCTTCTTCTCTTCGATCCCACCGACCCCTATGTGCCGCTCGGCTACATACCGGATCATGAGCAGAACTCACTTGCGCTGCTCACGGCGGGCGAGAAGGGCAGCCTCATCCGCACGCCGAAGACCAAGCCCGAACAAAACCGCACGGAGCGCCGCTGGAAGATGACGCTCGACGCCGAGGGCTCTCTCCAAGGCGAACTCGACGAAGTCTCAATTGGCCAAGAAGCCTTCGACAGCCGCGGGCAAACCGAACAACTGTCACCCGCCAATTTTCAGAAGCTCGTCGAAGCCTGGATCTCGCAATCGATCCCGGGCGCGGCGATCTCGAAACTCGAATACGCCTTCGACCCCGCCAAGAACAGCTTCCGCACCCAGATTCATTTCAAAGCGGCCAATTACGCGAAGATCATGCGCGGCAAGCTGTGGACGATCCGCAGCGCGCCGCTCGCGTTCCAAGGCACGCCCAACGTCAACAAAGCCGAGCGCGAGCAACCCCTCATCGTGCGGCCCGTCTACTTCGACGAGAGCATCGATTGGAACGTGCCCGCGACTTTGAAGTTAGACGAGTTGCCCGACGCCGACGCGATGGAATCGCCCTACGGGAAGTTCAAGAACACCTGGAAAGCGAACGCTGCCAACATTCGCGTCGAGCGCCAATTGGTTCTCGAAAGCACCGTGCTGCCCGCCGCCGACTACGCCAAGGCCCGGCAATTCTTCTCGCGCTTCCGGGGCTCGGAAGCCGCGCCGATTGTGCTGCTGGCGAACTAGTCATTATGAAACGACCAACCCCTGACCTGAGACGCGGGTTACGCTGACGGT
>VFQR01000460.1_pt1 | contig 56911 bp, 44 predicted proteins | sample 3512321 | NCBI WGS metagenome assembly VFQR01 (sample SAMN10412374, study PRJNA504923) | tailings metagenome | isolation source: Relicate 3 Philex TSF1 revegetated site | place: Philippines: Tuba, Benguet | collected 2017-08-29 | reverse complement strand
GTTCCCAGATCACTTCGGGCTGGAAGTTCCCATGCCGGGTGAGTGAGAGAGCGAACGCCCCTTCGGCTTCAATGCGGGTCAATCCCGCCGCGGCATCAAGAAGCTGATTCCAGGCCGGGCCTGTGGGAAGGAGATCGGGAGTATCCGAAACGAGTTCTCGGGCAATCTCACCCAGTTCAACAGCCGCGGGAAGGGGAAACTCCAGCACCACGAACTGCCGGGCCAGCTCCACGGGGAGTTGAAGGACCGGGGAAACAATCACCACAAACATCCGCTCCCGCTTCCCCAGCCTGAGGAGTGATACCAGTTGCTGGATGATCTCGGGGCTTTGGAGGAAGCGGTGGAAGTTCGGCAGGACCAGCAGAGTCGCTGAAGCGGCTTCATGATCTCGCAGGGTGGCAAACGCCTTAAGGGCTGAGAGAGGATCGGCGACCTCAGGGCTGGCAGTGCCGCCCATGCGCCAGAACCCTTGTGCCAGATCCCAGACGGCCAGATTCCAGGACTGAGAGGGTGCAAGCCGGATGAGTGTCCGCTCGACTTCTTCCACTTCAGGGGACTGAATCCAGATCCCGCTGAAGGCGGCCCGGATATGTTCGATCAACTGTTCCGAAAAACTCATGGAGTGCTCCACAGAAAGAAGGAGATGAAAACAACACGACCCCACGAGGCCCACAGGCCCGGCAGGGTCGACAACTCAGTAATGCAATGGGAAGCCGGAGACTCAGGCTCCTTGAGAAAGCTCCTGCGAGGCGTGGGTGGTGGGCGTCACGTAGAACTCGGGCTGAAGCTGCTCGTGAGTCGGGAGCCCTAAGGCCGCAATGAGTGCCTGAGTGGCTGTGCGACAACTGGCCCCTTGAAAGCCCTGGGCTTTCACCTGGACCGAGCCATCGGGAGCGACCAGCACTTCAAGAGTGGGAGGCATGACGAATCCTTCAAAAAGGGAATGAGCTGCGAAGTAACGACGGTCAATGACGAACAGGTGCTGTCAGGCAGGCAGACCGATCGTCAGGCGGATGGCCCCATTCTGCTCCAGCCGCTCCTGAACGGTATGCCCCTGACGATGAGCTTCCAGCGTGGCCTTCGCGACGGCGTAATGCTGCAGGAAGGCGTCGAGTCTCTGGGGATCGCCCCAATGACCCTGAAAGTTATCGTATTGAAGGTCGCCAGTTTCAGTCTGGCAGACCACGGGAAACCGCCATCCCGGCAATTCCACCAGCCAACCGGAACACTCCTGGTTGTAGATGCGGGCATTCCCCTCGCAAGGAGGAGCGAGTTGCAGCCGCACACACGCCTGACGAATGGCAGCGATGTCTTTGACTTGGGTTTTTATGGTTACGAGATGACTCATGGGGAACTTTCTGAATTGGGAGGAGAATCGGGTAAGAGATGGTGGACTAAAGGTTGTGTTTGCGTCACAGGTGGGGAGAGCCGGGGATCGCCGCGGCGGGACTCCGGTAGGATGTCTGACAGGAGCAGCGTCTCAGCGATGAGTTCGGAGTCGCAGACGGGCGGCGAAGATTTAAGCAGCACCCAGCAGAGTACCAGCGGTGCCAAACACAGAGCCAGTTCACCTAGGCGAAGGATCAGGGCCGCGATAATCGGTTCCCGTTGCCGCTGGGAAGCCAGCCGGGCCCGCTCCTGCTCCAGTGCATCTCGCTGGTCGTAGAGAGATTTTCTCTCTTGTTGCCATTGATGTTGGAGTTCGGCCAATCGCCGGTTCTGATCGACCTGAACATTCACAAAACTTTCAGACGGATCACCGCGAGATCGAGAACTGCAACTACCGATCACAATGATCAGCAGAACGGCCAACATCATCAGCTTGACTTGATTCATCTCGGTTCCTTTGCGCCAAAGTCATGGAAGCAATCCTCTGCCAGCCCAAACGGAGTTGGCGTTCACGCAGCAGCAGTGTCGCTGTCAGCAAAATCACAAAGCTGAGTAGCCCAATCAGAACAGCCATAAGAAATCTCCAAAATGAATGACAAATCGCGTCTGTGAGTCGACGGTTCGACGTGGATCGATTTCCTGCGCATTTCAGGGGTGTTCCCACGCTAAGTTCGACCACAACATGCTCTATGCCACCCCAACAGCCAAAATTTAGGGTGCGGGTCGGAAAACACCCCTTTTCAGACGCCAGACGACCTGCCAAGGCGCATTTACAGTCTGGAACAGGCCTGGTCTGTGCGATTACACTCAGTTCGACAACACAGAGGTCACAATTTTGCGCAAACTGATGTCCACCGCATTATTTGACCACATGGTTCAGCGAGCAGAGTTCTCAGGCATCACAGTCCGCTGGCATCATGTTGGTCGAGATCAGTTGGCTCTGAACTGTTTGGCGCACGACGTTGCCAACTCTATCAGACGATCATTGATTGATGCGCATGTTGACCCTGCACTTGAAGCACAGTCAGCAGAACACCCTTCAGATCTCTTGAAGATTCCTGAACCAAAATCTGTTGTGAACAGTACTTTTGTGAGAAAGAGAACGAAGAAAATTCGAGACTGACTTTTTCTCAACAGACACCCTGTCTGAGATATAAAACTCTACCCCGACCCGCCTTCTTAGGCGGGTCGGCTGTTCGTGAGAACCCTGCCATTAGTAGTCCATCGATAGATGGACTAGTAAAGGTAAGATTGTAATTGTAAGAACTTGCGTTTTTTCTTAACGGAACGAAACTGTTTATGAAGAGGTATGGACCGCGAAAACCAGGTGATGCGAGTCGACTGTTTGATGTGCTGGAATTCAACTACGAACTGGAGCTGGTTGATCGGAGAAAGAATGGTTTCTACACCCGCATTCTGGATTCTGTGCTGCCGTCGAGATCGGATCCGATTAAGCGATATCTGGCGCTGGCTGCTGTGAAGATTTACCGTCTCTACAAATTGAAAGAGGCGAAGTGGAAACCAGGTTGCCGGACCATGCGGTCTCACTTCAACTGTCCGCCACCGAATACCCAGAGTCTGATCCACACCAACCGCTGTTACGATTCACTGTGCCCCTTCTGCTGGGCAACACTGGCCCGCAAACGATATGCTGCGGCAAAGATGCGGCTTAAACGTGCAGGCTTCGGCAATGATGAAGAACGCATGCTGCTGACGTTCCACATCAAAGTCGTGAAGACACTGGCTGACACGGAGGACTTTCTCAAAAAAGTTCGTTTCCGCCGCCATCAATACGGTCGATGGGTCCAGGGCGGTTTAACGATGAGCATCGTGACGCCGCTGCTGGGTAAGGCCTGGCGAGTCGAGCATCGGACACTGTTGTTTCTTGAAAACGTGGGGTGGCCACATTTTCCGGTACCGCCGAACCAGTACATTCTGAAGCAATACACGCCACTGAAGTTTCAAAGTATCTTCATTGACTTCGCCGCATTCGATTCTCGGCTGCTCTATCCGGAACATCCGGAAGATTACAGCCGGTTGGTGTTGCTGCGGCAGCATCTGCAGCAACGGACACGGCGATCCTTCACTCGTTTCGGGAGCATGAGATCCGCGTATGGGAACAAAAAGAAAAAAGGCAAAAAGAAATGACTTTGTAATGAGCAGTCAGTCCATTTTGGTATGTGGCGGCCTTTTCCGATCCAATTCTCACATAGAACTGAAGAACGGTGATGTTATTCGCGAGCCATAATGACGCGACTCGCGTTTCACTCCATGAAGCATTCTTCAAAGAAATCTTTTCGAAGAGGAAAGTCGAGCTAGCCACCAGCGTTCCTACACCTCGCCCTCGGTGCAATTCCGTACTGCCGAATCGACACATAGCTTTTGGACGCCGAAGCACCGTTTTGAGCCGTCCAAGAAGTCGGATCGCCCACACCAGTAACCTTTACTTGCAGAAACAGTTGTTCGATTTCGTTGCGAATTCAAAAAATTCACGCGTAAAAATTTGAACTCATCGGTGCGATTATGCTTTGGCAAGTATCAGAAGTTCCGGTAACTCACGACGAGCTAATTACACGAAATTACTTTTTCGAGAAAGTAACTCTGTCGGTCGATTGATCTCCAATAGGGAACCAATACCGATACGACTCAAAACTTCTACTTACGGTGCGATTTTTGGCAGAGTTACAGGAGTTATCTAAGCAGTTGGCAGCGGAGGCTCTCATCTCCACGGCATAATTTGTTCATTCGCCAAATCTCAGAATCATATTCTGAAGAATGCTTGGCCAAATCGATGGCCGATTGAGGTTGTGCTCGTCAGATGATATGGTCTCAATCACCTGCGTTTGGTCGATTCTTCTGAGGGAAGCTTTGGCAGCAACTGAGGCCTTCTTCCACATGTCAATCTCAGGAGAGAATCCCCTTTGGGGGCTTCAGTCCACCAAGGGAATCGTCTCAGTTTACTGTGGTAAATCAATCTTTTGCCCCATTTGAAATACGCAAAGTCACAACCATCTGACATTTCACAGTTTTTCAATAGATTGTGCGGGCCGAGAAGCATGGCAGAGACATCCAAGGGTCTGGAAACAGGACGCATCGCACGCGTTCGCCAGAGAACTTATCTCGTTGAAAATGTGATCCCCCCGCGTAGAGTGTCAGACAGCACGCTGGTTCAGCTCTCGTGTGTCGACGATGACAATCAGGGGCAACCGCTGGAGGTCCTTTGGGAAAAGGAACTCGATCCCACAATCCTGACGGGTGAGGCATGGGAAGAGGTGGCCTCCAAGGGTTTCGACGATTCGCGACTCTTCGCCGCTTACCTCAACACTCTCAAATGGAATTGCGTCACTTCGACAGATCCTAAACTGTTCCAGTCGCCGTTCCGGGCTGGCATTCGGCTGGACGCGTATCAGTTGGAACCGCTTCGCAAGGCACTGCGGCTGCCACGCGTCAACTTATTCATTGCCGATGATGTCGGGCTGGGAAAAACGATCGAAGCGGGCCTCATCGCCCGTGAGTTACTTCTGAGAAAGAAGGTTAAGGAGATCGTCGTTTCCTGCCCTCCTTCGATGTTATTGCAGTGGAAGGAAGAATTAGAGGCTCGTTTTGGGCTGACGTTTGAGATTCTCGACAAGGATTACATGAAGGACGTCCGCCGTGAGCGAGGCTTCGGGGTCAATCCGTGGAGCACGCACACTCGGTTCCTGATCTCGCATCGCCTGCTAATTGATGAAGCATACGCGGGTCCTCTTCGTGACCTGTTGGGAACCTTCCGCAGCGGATCGCTGCTGATTCTCGACGAGGCCCATCACGCGGCACCATCCAGCGGCCAGAAGTACGCGATTGATTCGCAGATCACTCGCGCCGTGCGGGACTTGGCACCTCGTTTTGAGCATCGCCTGTTTCTGTCGGCCACGCCCCATAACGGTCACTCGAACAGTTTCTCTGCCCTGTTGGAAATCCTTGACCCGCAGCGATTCTGCCGTGGCGTTCCGGTCACAGCGAAGCATCGTGATGAGGTCATTGTCCGACGAATCAAAGAAGACATTCGCGAAATCCAGGGAGGGTTTCCCAAGCGAAAAGTGGTCCAGGTCAGTATCACTGGACTGCCGCCCGAAGCGCCGGAGCTGAAGCTCTCGCGACTGCTGGATGAATACCGGCAGACCCGTGAGGAACGTCTCAAGAACGAGTCCAAACGGAAGCAGGCCGCCTCCGGGTTGCTCATCACGGGCCTGCAACAGCGGTTGCTCTCGTCCATCGAAGCGTTTGCTCGCACGCTGAAGGTGCATCGGAACACCGTCAAGCGGCAATGGGAGAAGTTGCAGGGCGCAGCCCAGGCGAATGAAGATTCGACTCCATCACTCGATCTGCTGACCGGCAGCATCGATTACGACGACGAGCGAGCCACGTTGGGGGAAGAGCAACTCCGAGCCGAAGAAGACGCCCAGTTCGAGGCTGCGTCTGCGGCCTCATTGGGGGCGCTCGATGACCTCTCATCGCAGCAGTTGTTTGCTCACGAACAAAAGCTGCTCGACGAAATGACGGATATCGCCGAACAGGCGCGAGGCAAATCCGATGCTCGAACGGTGAAGCTGATCGAGTGGATTCGCGCCCAAATGTGCCCCGACCTTGGGAAGCCGGGGGCCACCTGGAACGATACCCGTGTCCTGATTTTCACAGAATACGACGACACAAAACGCTATCTGCTCGGCCGTCTGGAAGCTGCAATCAAGGACAGCGACCGCGCCGCCAATCGCATCCTGGTCTTTCATGGCCCCACGCCGCCCGCCAAGCGAGAAGAGATAAAGCAGGCATTCAACACCGATCCCCGCAAGCATCCGGTTCGCATTCTGATCGCGACAGACGCGGCCCGCGAAGGTCTCAATCTGCAAGCCCACTGCCACAACCTGTTCCATTTCGACGTTCCCTGGAACCCCAGCCGCATGGAGCAGCGCAATGGTCGTATCGATCGCAAGCTGCAACCTGCCTTAGAAGTCTTCTGCCACTATTTCGTCTACCAGCAGCGTCCCGAGGACCGCATCTTGCATGTCCTGGTCCGCAAGACGGAGACGATCAAAGAGGAACTCGGCAGCCTTTCTCAGGTGATCGACGCCAAGCTCGCGAAGTCGCTCAGCATGGGGATTCGGCATCGCCAGATCGATTCACTGGAATCCGAAATCGATGCCATCCATCTTGACGATTCACGCCGAGCGGCGATTACAGACGAACTCGAAGCCTCGCGCGAACGTCAGCAGGCACTCCGCGAGCAGATTGACCGGCTTCGGACGCTACTCGACAGCTCTCGCAAGTCGATCGGACTGAATGACGTTCAATTCCGCTCGGCGATCTCCTGTTCGTTAGAGCTACTCAAATTGAGCAAGTTGCAGTCAACTGTCGATGGAAACGGAATCAGCTGTTTCAGATTTCCGACCTTCGATGAACTTTCCGGTGACGACGCTGCCTCTTGGGCCGAGACCATGGATTCGCTTCGCATTCCGCGAAAGCGAGGTGAGAAAGTATTTGAGTGGCGAAATTCCGCTCCCATCCGGCCCGTGGTGTTTGAAGACACCGGTATCGTCGGCGACGACTTCGTTCACCTGCATCTCGAACAGCGGGTCGTCCAACGATTACTCGGTCGTTTCACAGCACAGGGCTTCGTGCGTCACGATCTCTCCCGAGCCTGCTTCGCACAGGCGACTGATTCGATCCCGCGTGTCATCCTGCTGGGGCGTTTGGCTCTTTATGGAGAAGGGGCTGCCCGGCTCCACGAGGAATTGATTCCGGTCACAGCCCGCTGGGTTGACCCCAAAGTTCGTAAATCTCCACTTTCCCCGTATGCCAAGGATGCCGAGACCAAGACGCTCGGCCTGCTCGATGAGTCACTGCTGAAAGCCGGTGGCATCAAGCTGACCCCTGAAGTCATCTCACAGCTCCAACAGGCGGCGGCGGGTGACATCCACGAGTTGCTCCCGCATCTGAAGTCACGAGGGGAAGAATACGCATCGGATGCGGTTGAGAAATTGGCCGAGCGTGGCGCTGACGAAGGTAAAGCCATGCGAGAGATCCTGGAAACCCAACGGAAGCACATAACGGAGAAGATTAAACAGGTCTCCAAACTGAATCCGAATCAGCTTCGATTCGATTACGGTGACGATGAGGATGAACTTGCTCAACTCGATGCCAATAAGCGATTTTGGAACAAACGGCTGGAAGAACTCCACGAGGAGCTGAAGACGGAACCCAAACGCATTGCGGACGTTTATACGGTCAAAGCCCAGCGGGTAGAACCGGTGGGATTGGTCTACCTCTGGCCGGTGACGGGCTGATTCAACATGGCAAAATCCCCCGAAGAACTCGCGCATCAGGAATGGCTCGGCTACGTGCAGCCGGTGGGCCTCATCGTGTCCATTCCGGCCATGCTGGAAGCCCAATGCTACGTCAACAAGAACATCATGGCGGAGCACGCTCAGTTCCTGAGCTGTCTTCCCAAGGGCCAGGGGGACGAACGCGTTCCCGAACTTCGTGAACTGCCCGAGTTCACCCGCAAGGTTCTCGGCTGGGAAGCGGAAGACCTACGCGAGGTTCCGGCCCGAGTTCCTCTCCCGGCGGAAATGGCGTCGCTCGAAGTCGTCCTGCCGCAGTACAACGAAACGCTGCGGCCCACCCATGCCGTCCCGGTCTTCAAACCGGCCGAGGGGCAGACTCCCTGGATGATGCTTATTCAGGAACTCGCGTCTGGCTGCAAACTGGATGAACCGGACGAAGCCGATTCCGCCCGGCATTGGAACGCCGCCCCGCAGGCGAAGTTCGAGCGGCTGCTGCGAGAAACCGGCGTCCCGATCGGTCTGCTCTCCAACCGCAAGCAGCTTCGGCTGGTCTATGCCCCCAAGGGAGAATCGAGCGGTTACGCGACGTTCAATGTCCAGGAAATGATGCAGGTCGCCGGGCGGCCGATGTTCGCTGCCCTGCACATGCTGCTCTGCGCCGACCGGATGTTCTCGCTCGGCGACAATCAGCGTCTGCCCGCCATCCTGCACAACAGCCGTAAATATCAGAACACCGTTTCGACCAAGCTCGCGGAACAGGTCCTCGCGGCGCTGTATGAACTGATGCGCGGCTTCCAGGCGGCCAATGATGTCCGGAACGGCGATCTGCTGCGTGATGTGCTGGCGAACGATCCCAATCACGTTTATGCCGGGCTGCTGCGCGTGTTGATGCGGCTGGTTTTTGTGATGTATGCCGAAGACCGCGATCTCCTCTCCAGCGATCCGATCTACTCGAATTACTACTCGGTGACCGGGCTGTTCAATCGCCTTCGGGAAGATGCTGGGCGACATCATGATACGATGGGCCATCGCTACGGAGCTTGGTCACAGTTGCTTACGCTCTTCCGACTGATCTACGAAGGTGGCCAGCATGGCGGTTTCAAACTCCCCGCGCGCAAGGGCTATCTGTTCGATCCCGATCGCTACCCGTTTCTGGAAGGGCGATCCTCGTCGACTGACGCGGCTCCTATCGTCCCCCGCGTATCCGACGGCGTCGTCTACAAGGTTCTCCGCAACCTCCTGATTCTCGATGGCGAACGGCTCAGCTACCGGACGCTCGATGTCGAGCAGATCGGTTCGGTCTATGAAACGGTGATGGGATTCAACCTGGAGGTCGCCAAGGGGCGGTCAATTGCGATCAAACCCGTGAAGTCGCACGGAGCTCCGGCCACGATCAATCTCAGCGAGCTGCTGAAGACGCCGGGGAAGGACCGGGCCAAATGGCTCAAAGAGCACTCCGATCAGACGCTCGGTAAAGAAGCGGCCAAACAGCTCAAAGAGGCCGAGTCGCTGGAGCAACTGCTCGAAGCCCTCGACAAGAAGATCGCCAAGAAGGTCACTCCCCGCACGGTCCCCAAGGGGGCCATCGTCCTGCAACCGTCCGATGAGCGTCGTCGCAGCGGGTCGCACTATACCCCTCGGTCGCTAACGGAACCGATCGTCCGTACCACGCTGGAACCGATCCTCAAGCAGTTGTGCGATCCCGAAGCTCCGCTGCCCGAGGTCTACCAACCCTCCAAAGAGGACAAGCGGCGGTACACGCAGGGAGAGATCGACGCCCGGATTCGTCTGTCGGAGCGGGCGATTGAGCAGGCCAAACAGGCCCGCACGGTCGGCACGCCGCATCCGTCGCAGATTCTCGATCTGAAAATCTGCGATCCCGCGATGGGAAGCGGCGCGTTTCTGGTCGAAGCCTGCCGCCAGTTGGCCGATGAACTGGTCAAGGCGTGGTATGCCCACAAGCTCGTGCCGAGCGACATTCCGCCTGATGAAGACGAAGTCCTCTACGCTCGCCGTCAGGTCGCGCAACGGTGTCTGTACGGCGTCGACAAGAACGAGATGGCGGTTGATCTGGCCAAGCTGTCGCTGTGGCTGGTGACCCTGGCCAAGGACCATCCCTTCACGTTTCTGGACCATTCGCTCCGGCACGGCGATTCGCTGGTCGGCCTTACGCGGAAGCAGATCATCGGCTTCCACTGGGAACCGAAGAAGCAGAAGCAGTTTGGCGAAGACCTGATCCAGAAGCGGCTCGACCGGGCGACGGAAGCCCGAGCAAAAATTCTCAACGCCCGCGAGGATGTGCCGTACCGCGATCAGGAACAACGGCTGGCCCTGGCCGATGAGGCCCTGAACGTCGTCCGCCTGACGGGCGATGCCTGTATCAGTGCGTTCTTCGCCGGGAAGAAGGCCAAGGAACGGGAGAAACTCTGCGAGGAACTGTTCCAGGATGTCGCCCGGCATTTCCAGGCTCTCAAGGAGGAAAAGTTCGATGTCGAATCCCGCCGCCGAATCGCTAATGCCGCCGCGAGCCTGAGAGCCGGCGCGCATCCGATCCCGCCGTTTCATTGGGAGATTGAGTTTCCCGAGGTGTTTTCGCGGGACAATGGCGGATTCGATGCGTTCGTCGGCAACCCGCCTTTCGCCGGCGTCAACACCTTGGCTGAGTCAAATCATCCGAGCTACACCGATTGGTTGCGAACAGCTCACGAGAAAACTGGCGGAAAAGCAGACCTCGTCGCGTTCTTTTTCCGGCGGGCGTTCCGCCTCACGAGATCAAACGGGACAACCGGATTGCTTGCGACAAACACGATTGCACAAGGTGACACGCGCCGAAGTGGCCTATCACCAATTGTTCTGGGTGGTGGCACCATTTACAGCGCAACACGGCGTAAACGATGGCCCGGTGCTGCCGCTGTAGTTGTTAGCGTTGTTCACATCGCGAAGGGAAGACTGTCCCTTAAACCGGAGTTAGATGGCCACACTGTCCCCCGGATCTCAGCATTCCTCTTAAATTCCACAGTTGATGAAGATCCTCCCTCATTGCGTGGTTCAATGCAGCTTGCATTTCTGGGGTCCAAAGTCCACGGTCTGGGGTTCATTTTCGATGACGCAAAAAGTGTATGCCCACCTACACGAATGATGATTGAAGCTATAGATGCGGACCCGAAGTGTCGTCCGTTTGTTCGCCCATACATTGGTGGCGAAGAACTGAATTCGATGAGCATCATAGCGTATCCACGCTCAGTCATCGACTTTGGTGATTTGAGTGAGGGAGAGGCCCGCAAGTATCCGACGCTAATGTCGATAGTCGAGAACTTTGTGCGACCGCAGAGACTTTCGATTACTGGACCGGAGAGGAATCGTTGGTGGCAACATGGAAGACGAGCCGCAGAGTACTACTCGACGATAGCTGGGCTCGACAGAATCATTGTCGTTGCACGCAACAGTCAGACGCTTGCTTTCGAGATGTTGGATGCTGACGGTGTAGTCAACGACAAGATCATCGCATTTGCCACTGCCAGTATGAGCCTTTTCGGAATATTGCAATCCCGTGTTCATGAAGTTTGGGCTCGTCTCCTGAGCAGCACACTAAAAGATGACTTACAATACACACCGACGGACTGCTTGGAAACATTTCCATTTCCATTTGAGCGTTCCACTTCAGACGGTCGCATCGATTCTCAGGCAACTTCTTACCGAGATCATCGCTCACACGTGATGTGCTCGAACCGAGAAGGTCTCACGAAGACCTACAACCGCTTCCACGACCCGCACGAGAAGTCGCCGGAGATTTTGAAGCTGCGGGAGCTGCACGAGGCGATGGATCGCGCGGTGCTGGAAGCCTACGGCTGGCACGACCTTGCTCAAACCGCCCGCTGCGAGTTTCTGCTCGATTACGAAGAAGACGACGAAGAGACCGGCAAGAAGAAGTCCAAAAAGAAAAAACCCTGGCGACTCCGCTGGCCCGACGACTTCCGCGACGAAGTCCTCGCCCGCCTCCTCGAACTCAACGAACAACGCCACCAGGAAGAACTCCTCGCAGGCAAACAAAATCCCAAGGGCGAGAAGAAATCTAAACACAAACCAAATAAGTCCACTTCTAAGAACAGACCTAATCCTGATCAGAAGGAGATTTTCTAATGCCCACGAAATTCCGCGTCGCCAGCTTTAATGTCGAAAATCTGTTTGCGCGTCCCAAGGTGTTCAACTTTCAGGACAAGTCCGTCGGAGACACAATTCTGAAACGAATCGGTGAGTTCCGGAAGATACTCAAGAAAACGACTTACACAGCGGCTGACAAAGACAGACTCTTGAAGGAATTCACGGAAGACTCCACGAGCAGCGATCCGGAGAAACAACCGTTGAAGGAGTACATTGTTATTAATGAAGACCGGGGGAGTAAACTCTGGAAAACTACCAACCGACAAATCACTGGCGTGAAAGCGAACGGGATTCAGGACCTGGATTTGACGATTGAGTTCAAGAAGGCGAAATACTCTGAGACCGCGCGTGAGAATACCGCCAAGGTCATCCAAGCGGTCAAGGCCGACATCGCCTGCATTGTCGAAGCAGATAGCCGAGAAACTCTAAAACGTTTCGACACAGAGTTGCTGAATTCAAAATACCGTTACGAGATGCTGATTGACGGGAATGACATTCGCGGCATCGACGTCGGACTGTATAGTCGTTTTCCGCTCGGCGGAATCTGGACCCACATTTTTGATGGTTCGGGTAACAGCCGAACATTCAGCCGCGATTGCCCGGAATACGAAATCATCCTGCCCAGCGGTCAGAGCTTGTTTCTGCTGTGCAACCACCTGAAGAGCAAAGGCTACGACTTCGATGGAAACGCCGACAACCGTCGGATGAAACAAGCGACTGCTGTGGCAGAGATTCTGAAAGGTTATGATCTCAAGAACGATCTGGTCGTCGTTGCCGGTGACTTAAATGACACACCCGACAGCGGACCGCTGAAACCACTGATGGATGTCGACAATTTGTTTGATGTGCTGGAACTGCAATTCGGAAATGATAAAGGAAAACGCTGGACGTACCACTACACCTCTTTCGAGCAAATTGACTATGTGTTGGTCTCCAAGCCACTCAAAGAGGCCTTTGTGAAGGCTGGTGTCGAACGACGTGGAATCGCCAAGCTGAAGCAACTGACGGAGAATGAGCCAACCATTCCTGATGAGGTAGAGTACGATACGGTTGGCAGCTGGACTAACCAGGCATCTGATCATGGAGCGGTCTGGGCAGAGTTTGAAGTATGAGTGTGACGACGACGGACAGCTATGGTTGGAGTTTGGCGTTGGTTTCGTCCTTCGACCTAGACTGCCCCGCAGCCAGCGTCAACGGACTCAGACAGTACCTGAGATTCCTGATGCACGATAGCCCCCGCGAATGCGACACGGAAGGACCCCTCTTCCGCCGCTTATTCGAGATCGTCCACGAGTTGGAAACCAGTTCAGCGACCCGTAGCAAATCTCCTTCTAGTACATTGTGACCACAACGTCAGAACCACCGGCCCACCTGGCCAATCCTGACGGCCCGTATGTCATGGAGACACTCGACGCGACCAGTGAAAAACGGACGACTGCTGCGGACGAGGTTTTGAGCGACAAGCGCACTCTGCAAAGGACTGCTTCATTACCGGATCGGTCTTATCAGCAAGAGTCACACAGATTCATCATGATGGAAGGATGAGCATGGCGAAGAAAAGAGCCACAAGACGACCGATCGAACTTCCGACGCCGTCAGTCGTCCAGGAAGAGATCGAGGGGTTGGATGAAGCCGAGGACAGCGGCCTCGGTGACTACCCCATCGACACGCTGCTGATTCGCAAAGAGACTCGCACAGTCTTTGATGTTGTGCGGCGAATCGATTCGGGAGGATTTATCCTTAACCCTGATTTTCAGCGAGATTTCGTTTGGGACAACGAAAAGCAGAGCAGGTTAATCGAGTCAGTTCTCATGCGAATTCCACTGCCTGTTTTCTACCTCGCAGAGGATAAGCAAGGGCGCACTATTGTTGTTGATGGCCTTCAGCGACTGTCCACATTTCGCGCATTCCTTGGTGATGAATTCAAACTGCGTCTTCCATCTCAAGAGAGCTTGAATAGAAAGGACTTTTCACATCTCACACCGAAACTCCAGAACCGCATCGAGGACTGCAATCTGGAGCTGTACATCATTGATTCAAAAGTCCCCGAAAGAGCAAAACTGGACATCTTCGAGCGGGTGAACAGCGGAGAGCCGTTGACGCGGCAGCAGATGCGTAATTGTCTCTACATGGGGCCATCTACCCGGTGGCTAAAGGATCAGGCAGCTGCGGAACTCTTCTTAAACGCAACTGGAAAGAGTCTCGATGCGAAGAAGATGCGCGATCGCGAATTCATCAATCGCTTTTGTGCCTTTTTCTTGTTGGGGGTCGAAAGATATAGCAAGGGAGACATGGATGACTTTCTGGCCAGAGCGCTTGAGCGAATGAACGAAATGACCGCTGCTGAGTTGGAGCGGATCGCAAATGCGTTTCAACGCAGCTTGAGTAATAACCTCGGTCTTTTTGAACGACACGCATTCCGAAAGCATAGTCCACGCCAGAACGACCGCAGCGTGATTAACGCGTCGTTATGGGATGTGATGTCATTCTATCTTGCCAAATATCCAGAAGACTGGGTGCTTGAACGCCGTGACAAACTTCTTGAAGCCTTTTATCAGCTTCTGGACGACAGGGAGTTCAACGACGCGATCACTTACAGCCCTAACAGCACGAACAAAGTGAAAAGGCGATTTGAGATTGCGAACACGATGTTCAAGGAGGTACTCGGTGCTTACGAGAATTGAACTCGAACTCTTTAAGTGCTTCAAGCTCCTGAAGCTACCGCTTGCCCCCCTGACGCTGCTGTCGGGAACGAACGCCTCGGGCAAGTCAACGGTCTTGCAGGCGATGGTGCTTTTGCACCAAACCATTTTGGATCACGAGTGGTCGACGCGTCTCCAGCTGAACGGGAACGAGATCCAGCTCGGTACAGCTGGCGACGTCATCGACCAAGTGAATGGCCGCTACGAGTTCAGCATCGGGCTGATCGATGATGACTGCACGGTGCGGTGGAAGTTTGCGTCAGGAGATGAAAAGCAGGCGATGTCTGTGGCCGTTGTGTCTCTGAATGTCGATGGGACCGCATTTGCGAGCCTCGACAAGCTGCGATTCTTGTTTCCCGAGCCGCTCCAGCAATCTGAACACCTGGCCAAACGTCTCAGGACGTTGACGTACCTTACGGCGGAACGTGTCGGGCCACGCGATAGTTATCGACTGCAAGACCCAAACGCAGCGCAGGTTGTTGGTCCACGAGGTGAGAACGCCGTAGGACTTCTGTTTCAACAGCGGGATCGGAACGTCATGGCGGGGCTCGTGCAACCGTCCGAGCCACCAACGCTGCTGAAGCAAGTCGAAGCTCGCATGAAACAGTTTTTTCCGGGCACAGTTCTGAAGCTCGAAAAGGTTCCACAAACAAACAGCGTCGTTCTTGGTTTACGGACTTCGGATGCAACTGACTTTCATCGCCCGGTGAATGTTGGGTTCGGTCTCACGCAGGTTCTTCCAATCATCGTTGCGGCTCTCGCCGCAAGCAAAGGAGACCTGCTTTTGATTGAGAATCCTGAGGTGCATCTGCACCCTGCTGGTCAAGCATTAATGGGGCAATTCCTCGCTGAAGTGGCCGCGACCGGCGTCCAAGTGTTGACCGAATCGCACAGCGACCACGTGCTCAATGGTATGCGGCGAGCTGTGAAGGCAGGAGCACTAAGACCAGACCACGTCGCACTACATTTCTTTTTGCCACGAGACGATCGGCGAGAGCAAGTGTTAAGTCCGGTTATTGACATGAAGGGAAACATCGACCATTGGCCTGATGGATTCTTTGACCAGTTCGACAAGGACTTGAACCACTTCGCTGGTTGGGGGGCATGACGTGCATTTTCTCGTGAATGAGCTGTCCATTCATGGCCAATTCGCCTCCGCAGCCGATTTCTACGACGCGGTTGAATCCGTCATGGAGATTCGGCAGGCGATCCGTCATGCAGGAAGGGAGCTGTTTTGCCATCAGAACATGACCTATGCCCAAGTTACCGCAGACTCCTCGATGCAACAGGTGATCCAAGGGATGCCTCGCGAGAAGAGACAAGCGTGGATTCAGTGGCTGACTCGTCTTGGGCCATATTGGAGTGACGAGCGAGAACATGGTGAGAATGAATGGCTTGAAACAGGAAGGGACCGTTGGGTTGCAAATACAGGGATCGGCGAAGCCGCATTTTGTCGACTTCATGGAATTGACCGGGAACTTGTAAGTTTCAAGCCGTCGGAATGGCTCGTTGGTCTCATCAATGTCAGGTGGATCAAAGATTGCGAGGTTCCCTTTTCAATTGATGTCCGAAATCATTGGGAACTGCCAACAGTCACTTCGACGCTTGAGAATCTCCCCAGTCCGTTCAGTTCTTGGAGGTCACTAGAAGAGCACGTAAGACGCAATTGCGGCCGGCTGAACATATCAATGGGCGCGTTTGACCCGCTGGATGGCTTGCCTTACGCACATGGTGCGGCAGAGAGATTGTTCATTCGTCTTCAGCTGCTGAACACAATGTGCGGATGCTTCGACAAAGATGGTAATCGCACACCTGAGGGGCATCGACTTTACACTGAGCACTTTACTGGTGAGAAAGCATGGTTTTCGGATTCATCCGATGGCGAGAAGTCCGATTTCAAATTAGACCTGACCTTCCCCCATCCTGATCGCCCCGGAGAGTACCTGTTCTGCACATGGCATGGAAAGGTGAAGACACCTCAGCTCCGGATTCACTTTTCGTGGCCGATCGCGGCAAATACGCCTCTGTATGTCGTCTATATCGGACCGAAGATCACAAAGAGATAGAGTTGTTCGAGAAGGGTGTGGAGTGTTCACATGACAGCAAATGACGTTCGGCATCAACTCGTTGATGCCCTCCAACTTGACTTGATTGGTCCGATCGGCGCGCTAGGAGATCAAGCTGAGATCCTGCCCCAAAGTCCTTCACGGTGGTATTTGACTGGCTTTCTGGTTCCAACTGACGCGGATGAGGGGCAGCGTTGCGATCCTACCAGTAACGACGAACTCGATCAGGCAGCAGAACCCGCTGGCATTGACGATGATGACTCACCCGAGAAGCCTGCGGCGAGGCGCTCATATCTTCCCAGCAGCATGGGCATGAGCGTTCTGGTGCCCGCAACTCTCCACGATGTCCAGGCTGTTGTCCGGTACGGAGAGTATCTGCGAGTTGAACCTTCCGAGGGAGCTTCCGGACCTCTGCATTGGAAGCGGATACCTCGGGAAGAAGTCGTTTCGGTTGCGATCGGAAATGAATCGACCAGTCAGGGGATCGTACCGGTTCCGAATAGTCGAGGGGTGGAACTTGTCTGGTCAGTTCGAGCGGTGCCGGATGGTAACCTTGATGGCGGGCTACCGAAGGGGACTCGCTGCCTGTCGCTATTTGTGGTCAACCGCCGCAAGGCATCACCTGATGAAGTGCGTGACGAAGGCTTCATCTTTCAGGTGGAGCTGGAGGTTCAGAGCGATATGTCCTTCATCGCCCGCCCGAACCTGCGCAGTTTGGAGAGCGATGACTGGGACGAGCGAGTGGCTGACCTGCAATACCGCCACTGCTTTGAATTCTCCGTTGGGCACAGTGTGGCGACCGAGTCTGTTGTAGAGGACGACCAGTGCCGAACCGTCAGGACTTGCTGGTTGCCGACGGCCGAAGTTGAGAAGGTCGCTCCATCCAAGATTCCCGGCGTGACCTTGGTCATGGAAGAACTGGCATCGCTCAAGAACGGGGCTGACGCACAACAGCATCTCGGTGGAATGGTGGTCTCTTACAGGGAGTGGATCAACAAGCAGAGCGTTAGCCTGGATGGATTGTCGGAGCATCGAAAGGAGACGGCTGCAGAACTGCTGCATCGGGCCAATCTAGCGGCCGAACGTATTCAATCGGGAATTGATTTGCTCGCTGATCCGAATTGTCTGGAAGCATTTCGCCTTGCAAATAAGGCGATGGCCATGCAGGGACGACGCCGACTCGCCTTGCAGTTGAAGAAGCCGCCCGAGGAGATTATCCCGGCGTGGCGGCCATTCCAGTTGGCCTTCATTCTGATGAACCTGAAAGGCATCGCGGTTTCCGACAGCGATGACCGTGAGACGGTAGATTTGCTGTTCTTTCCCACGGGCGGTGGAAAAACGGAAGCCTATCTCGGACTGGCTGCATTCACGCTCGTGTTGCGGCGGTTGGGGCATCCCGGTCTGACGTCCGCGGGATTGAGCGTCCTGATGAGGTACACGCTCCGCCTGTTGACGCTCGATCAACTCAGTCGTGCCGCGGCATTGATTTGTGCCTTGGAACTGGAACGGCAGCAGGACGTTGAGAAGCTCGGGGAATGGCCATTCGAGATCGGCCTGTGGGTCGGAAAGGCGGCGACGCCGAATCGAATGGGCCGAAAGGGCGACACGGATGACCAATCGGCTCGACGAAGGACCATTGCGTATAAAACACGTTACCCGAGCGAGCCTTCGCCGATCCCGCTTGAGGAGTGTCCATGGTGTGGAACTAAGTTCGGACGAGAGTCCTTCCAGCTCTATCCCAATGAGGCAGAACCAACGGATGTCCGGGCAAGCTGTGTAAATCGTCGCTGCGAGTTTTCGCGGGGCAATCCCCTTCCAATTCTCTCCGTCGATGAACCGATTTATCGTCGGCTCCCCTGCTTTTTGATCGCGACTGTCGACAAATTTGCGGCGATGCCGTGGACGGGTGAGGTTGGTGGCTTTTTTGGCCGAGTCGATCGTGTCGACGCCGAGGGCTTCTACGGTCCCTGTCATCCCACGACAGGCAGACCGCTTCCCGTGAACCGATTGCCGCCACCGGACTTGATCGTGCAGGACGAATTGCACCTCATCTCCGGGCCACTCGGCACAATGGTTGGTCTATACGAATCAGCGCTGGATGAACTCTCCACCGTCGAAGTTAAAGGCCGACGCATTCGCCCCAAGATCATCGCTTCCACTGCGACGGTACGGCGAGCGGAGAGTCAGATACGGGCACTCTTCAATCGAAGAACTGTCGATGTCTTCCCGCCGCCAGGGCCTGATGTACGCGACTCGTTTTTTGCCCGCACTCACTCCACGAAAGAAAGCAACGCCAGAAAGTACGTTGGCATCGCGGCCCAGGGACGTAGCCCCAAGGTGATCATGCTGCGTCTATATCTGGCTCTACTCGGTACAGCTCAGAAGGCATTTCACGAGGTGGGCGGTCCGAAGATCGACAAAAATCCCGCCGATCCATACATGACGCTTCTCGGCTACTTCAACAGTCTTCGAGAGCTGGGCGGAGCTCGCCGCCTGATTGAAGACGAAGTACGGACCCAATTGACAGGACGAGGGGGACGCAAGCGTGTGGGCGAGGCAACCGGCCTGTTCAAGGACCGGACCATTGCTTACGAACCTGTCGAACTGACGAGCCGAGTGACGACGGACAAGGTCAGCGAAGCAAAGCGGCGCCTCGAACAGGCGTTCAAAGAGAAAGACCACGTTGATGTGGCCATCGCCACTAACATGATCTCGGTGGGTCTGGACATCACCCGTTTAGGACTCATGGTCTGTTTTGGCCAGCCCAAAACCAGCTCCGAATACATCCAGGCCACCAGTCGTGTCGGACGTGATGACGAGCGCCCCGGTCTGGTCGTAACAATCCTCAACATTCACCGACCAAGAGACCGTTCGCACTACGAACGGTTTGCGGCTTTCCACAACTCGTTTTATCGAAGCGTCGAAGCGACCAGCGTGACACCGTTCTCGCCCAGAGCGCTAGATCGGGGTCTGGCTGGTACCCTGATTGCTCTGGTACGCCAGGGACACCTGCCGATGACTCCGCCACGCGGAGCAATTGAGATTCTCAAAGAGTTGCCAATGTTGGTATTCGCTGTCGAACTTCTGTCCAAGCGGGCTTTCGAAACTCATCACGATACAACGTTACCCGATGCAAAGCAGTTGAGCCTAAAAGTACGCGATCGCTGTAACGATCTGTTGGACGAATGGAGCAAAATCGCCAAGGAGTTGCACGACAAAGGGGGATCGCTTCAATACCAGACGGAGGCGGGTAGCGCTCAGCGGTTGCTGTACGAGTTTCTCAACCCAGAACTCAAATCCCTTCCAAGCAAGCACAAAAAATTTCGCGCGAATCGATCGATGCGGGATGTCGAACCGAGTGTCAACCTTTGGCTAAAGACGATTGATGGCGTCGAGATCGAGAATGAGGAGGAAGAAGTATGAGTCGCCGCCCCGGCTCGCGTCCGCATGGACAGATTCGTCGCAGTCAGTTGATCACATCCTTTGGCCCAGGTTCGATGATGGATCTGCCGAATCATTCAGTATTGATCAGTGGTCTAGACTCTTGGTCCACGGGCGGAGACGAAATTATTGAACCTCGTCTAATCGACAAATTGAAAGAGCTGTTCGATCCACCGCTACAGGTTCTCAAACTCTACACTCCACCGCCAGATAATGATGACCGAACCGCTCCGCAGACCGGAATCACGGCTTGGCAATTCCCTGAATGGTTTATCACTCAAGATGTTGACATCGATCAAGGTCACGGAGCTGTCCGCGCAAGGATGCTTGTCCATCGCCTAATGCTGACAAAAGGCAGATTCATTGATGACAGCAAGAAGAAGCGAACCGTCGTGCCAGTGCGATTCGTGCGAGCCTGTCGGAACGGCCATATCGGGGATCTCAACTGGCACGAGTTCGTGCATGGCGGTGCGACAGATTGCCGTCGCCAGATTTGGATCGAGGAACGAGGCACAAGCGGGGACCTTGCGGATGTGTGGGTTCGGTGTGAGTGCGGCAAAGGTGAGCGAAGTATGGTACAGGCTGCCGAATCGCCGCAGAGCCTGGGACGCTGTGACGGTAAACGCCTCTGGCTCGGTCCATACTCCGCCGAGAAATGCGGCGAACCGAATCGGCTGCTGATTCGTACAGCCAGCAACGCCTATTTCCCCCAACTGATGAGTGTGATCTCGCTACCTGACCGAAACGAAACACTGCGTGAGGCTGTGGAGACCGTTTGGGATTTTATCGGTGAGGTCAAAGACGTCGAGATGCTCAAGTACGAACGCAAGAAGGCAAAAGTTCATGCGGTTCTGGATGGCTACAAGGACGAGGAAGTCTTCGCCGAAATCAAAGTTCGTCGAGGGCAGTCAGCCGAAAGCCAAAAGTCCATCAAACAAGCGGAAATGGAGACCTTGATCGCCAGCAAAGACGAACTCGGCGACGACAAGCCGGATGGAACTTTCTTCGCCAGAAATCTCCCCCGCACTGCCTGGGACCGTCCATGGATGAGTAGCGTCGAACGGATCGTACTTGTCCATCGCCTGCGTGAAGTGATGGCACAAGTCGGGTTTACTCGATTTGAGGCGGTTTCACCTGATATTGACGGTGAGCTCGAGATTGGAGTGCGTCGAGCGTCTCTGGCCCGAGAGATCACCTGGCTACCGGCGATCGAGAACAGAGGTGAAGGTATATTTATTCAGTTCCGCAAAGAAGCCGTGGATGAGTGGGTTTCCCGCAAGGACGTTATTGATCGAGGTATGCGTTTGTTGGCGGGATACGATTCCTGGAAGGGAGAGCATCCCGGGGCGAAGAAGAAGTTCGTTGAAGCGGGGGGCCTACTTCCGTATGTGCTGTTCCATTCGTTCTCGCATCTGCTGTTGACTTCCGTATCGCTGGAATGCGGCTATCCGGCCAGTTCCATCCGGGAACGAATCTACACGATTCCGGATGTCGGTTATGGAGTCCTGCTCTACACCGGGACATCCGACGCTGAGGGAACGCTAGGGGGACTGATCCAGGTTGGGCGCAGGATACATGAGCACATTCGTAACGCACTGGAAATGGGGGAATTGTGCTCTAACGACCCAGTTTGCGCACAGCATGAACCAGCGAACCAACATGAGCGACGCTTTCTGCATGGGGCCGCCTGCCATGGCTGCCTGTTGATCTCCGAAACTTCCTGTGAACAACATAACGAGTTTCTGGATCGAGCGCTTGTCGTTCCGACCGTCGATCACCTCGGAATTGAGTTCTTTAGATTGAACAACGCATGAACGACGCCTTCACGAAACTCAGCAACACCGATTTGCGGGCCGTGATTGCGGCACTGCGAGCAGGTCGGCTCAGTTCGCCGTACACAGGCTTGCAGGTAGCTCGCGTTGTTCCAGCGGCGATCTCCGCTGTCGTGCGAACAGCATTCTTAGAACTCGAAGCAGCAGGATTTTCAGGTGACCAGATCGCGACAGTCTTATCACTCGTTGAGGCTGATAGGATACGTGGTCGCATAACCGAGTTACCAATCGAACTCGTGACATCCGGCCCGGAGGCTCCTGGCATTTCCAACCGAGACACATCGGTAGTCGTTCGGGAGCTATTCTCCCATGCGAAGAACTCAGTTCTCGTGGTCGGTTACACCGTCTATCAGGGCCAACATGTGTTTGAGGCGTTGGCGAAGCGTATGGAAGCCTTCCCCGATCTTGACGTGAAGTTCTTTCTGAATATCGCGAGGCCAGACGGTGATTCGACGTCTCCCGAAATCCTCGTCGCCCGATTCAAACAGCGATTCAAAGACAAGCAATGGCCCCTAGGGTATCGACTTCCTCAGGTGTTTTTCGATCCACGGTCAGTTGCAGATCAGCAGCCTGTTCGCTCATCCCTCCATGCGAAATGTATTGTCGTCGACTCGTCACAGGTGTTCGTGTCTTCGGCCAACTTCACCGAGGCAGCCCAGGAAAGAAACATCGAAGTCGGGCTGCAAATTGAAAGTGAATTGCTAGCGAGAAGGATAGCCGGTCACTTCCGTCACTTACTTGAACATGGACTTCTGGTACGAGCATTCTGATGATGTATAGTCAACCTCTTGCTATACTTGTGATGTGGACTCCACTTATAAGACCACTGGGATGAATTGAAATACGGAGTGACAACAGCGAGAAGTAAAGTGTCATGGCGGAAACTTCACTTGGGACCACGACTTCCATCCATGGTATGGAAGTCGTGGTCTTTAATCTGCGAACTCTTACTCGAAGGGAGTCAGAATTACCCTGCACAGAAGTGGTCTTTGCTGATTAGTTCAAAAAAACGCGAAAGAGGTAAGCTCGCCTCCCGTCTCATTGATTATCGCATTCAACGATTAATGAACTCACTACATTTAGTACCATTTGAGGCAAAATCTGACTTATGCATTTGGGAGTTGGCTCGATGGGCCACTCGTGATCAGGATTGAGGCAGTCTCTCGCATTGCGGTTGTGATCATGTGAGATGCTCGTCTTCCAACAGCCATCCTTCTCACAACAGCTCAAGTGACCAATCGTGTGGAGGAAATGGTGTGGAACTCTCACTGGTTCACACTTCGTGCCAAAATGCCCGTTGGGTGAATTGGTGTAGGCTTCCCACCACCAGGGTTCGCGGCCTCCGGCGATCACGATGCAACGCTTCTGGAATGCGGCTGCGGCATGCATTGCGAAGGTCACCGGGCAAATGACACCAGACGCGTTTGAGATTACGGCAAGTGCTTCTCGAAGGGTTGTCTGTCCGACGAGGTCTAATACTCCGCTGAGGCGAGGATGTGTGTGTCCTGAAAGCTGGGCTCCGATCTGAACAATTTGGATTCCCTGATTAACCATTTGGTCAACCAGAGCCTGCCAGTAACGAGTCGGCCATAGCTTTGCCCGATTGCTTGTTTTTCCGCCCGCCACAACAACCCAATACGGGTCAACAATGGGTACATGTGATTTTTCCGTTTCGGAAAGATGCAGGTCCCCAAATGGCCTAAGGAGCTCTAACTTCAGGCCGAGTTGTGCGCTGAGCCGTCGATGAAATGAAGTGAGATAGTGGAACTGAATGCGAGTTGCTTCTGCTTGTGGATTTTCCAACGTCAGTTCCACACGAGGCATACCTACTGGAAACTCCGCTCCCCAAAAGTGAGCGATATGAGGATTGTTTTCCCAGATCGCACCGCAGGCACCCGCGATATGAATTTCGAAACGATCGGGATAGGTGAGAGCCAGATCCCGCACTACGGCCGTCGCGCAGATCGTGTCGCCGGGTGCTCGCCAGTGAGTCAACAGAATCGGCTGTTTGTCGGTTTGTTCCAACGGTATTGGCCAATCTCTTCTTTGAGTAACTCGTTCTCTGCCTGATCGCACTTCTGGGGCTAAATTTCCACAAAAACTTCTCCGTGACACAGGTTGCCAGTGGATGACAGTGGGCTGACACAGAGCGCACTTATGTTCTTCTTCGTTTCGAACTGTGGCATTCACTTTCATTGCAAACGGAGTCGACCATGGCGATTGATCTTCGAGCGGAACAGCTCATTCTTCTGGGAGAAGCGTGTCGCAGGCTTTCGGTTGTCGCCAGTCCCCCGACATTGTGGCGCTGGCGCACCCGTGGTGTGAATGGAGTTAAGTTGGAATGCGTCCGCGCTGGTCGCAAGTGGTACACCACCTACGAAGCCCTGAATCGTTTTCTTGATGCTCAAAGTAGCCTTCATGTCCCATCTCCCGCCCCAAAATCTCAAGAACCCAGTATCAGAAGCGACAAGGCACATGAACGTCTGAAAGCTGCGGGGTTACTCTGAAGCGACGGACGATTGGGCAAGCCTTCAGCGGATAGCGATCTACAACGGGGCTGGATTAACTGTGAGCACTACGTGCTATCATGTTGACCTCTCCTCTTGCACAATACTATCTGGGAAGCTGTCGAGAACTGGCAAGGCACGGGATTCGGTTTCACAAGCCAAAGGAGGTTCGCTAGCCTAAAGCATGTGTAAACTCTTCAGATGGCTTTATGGATCTACCGAATCAAGCCCAGAGTCACGAGATGCCTGCCTCGTCCAATGAACCCTTCGATGCTGATGATCCCGATCAGGCCGCCGAATTTCGACTGGCGGTCGCTGGTTTCATCAAGAACCTCATCTGCGCCAGGGAAAATTCTGGATCAGCTCCACTTCCCGCGGCGACGACGACCCCTTGGTTCCCTGATCAGAAGCGATCCATGGCCTCCTGCAGAGTTCTGCTCAATCAGGCCCGAACCCAGTTTTCGTCCCTCCAGAGTCGTTTCTGCGGTTACCTGGACTCGGAACAATATTTTGATTCCTCTGAAACTCCCAGCTCACTGACAGAAGTCTTCTTTCACACGCGAAATCTCCTCCTCGACTTCACGACGATATCCGCACTCGATGCGGCCATCGCCAAAAGCGACAACTCTTCGACCATCTCGTGGGATCAGGTCGCCTGCTGGGAACACCTGCCACGGCTTCGATTTCTCCTGGATCGCTTGCCCATCTCACGGACGTCCTTAGTGCGTCAAAGTGCCTACCCGACTTTTCGCACGGACCCTTCGTTTCGGTGTGCGGAAAGTGGGGCCTCCTTCTCGCCCCTCTCCCCATCTGGAAAGAAGCTTCTGCTCGCCATGAGCGGGCGCTCCTCGATCAGTTTCCATGCTCTGTGGGACCATGTTTGGGGGCCTCAAAAAGTCTTGTCCGAAGACGCCATCCGCAGTTTGGTCAAACGAATCAACAAGCAATTCCAACAAGAAAGTTTTCCTTGGCGATTATCGACTGCCGGACAGACACTCTCCTGGATTCCCCACGCCTAAATCGCCATACAAAGACTCAACTTCGACTCACTGTTCCATCCCCCTGATGGGGACACGATCTGGTGAAGCCGTAGGCTCTAGCCGATGAGCCGCATGATCTCAGCCGCTTTGGTGAAATCGCGTTCCGCATAGATTTCGGTGACTTTGGGGTCAGCATGGCCCAACACAATCTGGGCGGCTTCCAGGCCAAAGCGTTCCCGGATGGTAGTGGCCCGTGTATGACGCAACTGATTCGGCGACCAGCAGTGCTCCTTGCGCCAGGCGGCCGCTTCCAATTGCCGTTCCTGCTTGAGTTTGGCGAACTGAGTCGGAGTGAGCGTTTTGTCTCGACGCAGGAATCGATCGATGTAACGCAGTTCGTCTGGCATTTCGAACGCCGTTTCACAACCTCGCTGAATGGCCCGATTGTAGGTGTCCTTGGTGTAAAACTCACACAACGCCCGTTGATCCTGTCTCTGGGCCTGTGAGGGGGTCATAGGCGATTGACGGGATTCCCTCCGAGTACGACTTCGCTCTTGTTCGGACTCCCGAGGGGAAAAACAGTAGGCGTCGGCGGCTCTCAACAGATAGGGCGCGAGGATCTTCTGGCCTTCGGGACCAATGAAGATCTTCCGCTGGCGTCCATGATGTTCGGTCTTGTGATGGCGGGGGATATAGATCCAGGCCTCATTGTCCCGTCGAGACACGTCGCCGGGGCGCAACTGGCAGACTTCTCCCGGCCGCATCCCCGTGAGCAACTGGAGCCGCACCATATCGGCCACGACAGATGTGAAAGCTGGGAGTGTGCGTTCGACAATCGACTCTGGCACAGGACGCACCGGATCGGATTCGCGAGCAGCCGTCCGGCCTTCCCGGAGCCCCGACACGGCCGCCAGAGCCTGATAGACGCCGGGAGGCACCAGTTCCTCCTCGACCCCCCAGCGGAAAACCCGTTTGATCTTTCCAACCAGGCAGTTGATGTAGTTTCGGCAGTGACCAGCTTCGATCATCGTCTCCCGGACTCTTTTGAGAGACCGGGGGCCGAAGTCGCGGACGAGGGTTTGGCCGTAAAGCTGAATGACGGGACGCAGGGCCTGGCAGAAGTGATTTGTCGAGCGGGTTTCCGTGCCGTCACGATGACGGTAATAGGTTTTGGCGAAATCCAGGAACAGCAGCGCCAGATCATCGATCGTCAGGGCGACGTGCCGTGGATCCTGATCCGACAGCCAGGCCGTGACCAACTCCTCGTACTTTTTGCGGCTCTCAGGCGTGCCGAACTTGCCGAGGTAAAAATCCTTGCCCGCGATTCTCACGCGGGCCTGTCCCGTGGGGCGATGATGGACGTAAGCGGGGCGGTTTTTGGTGGATGCCATGGGTGCGACCAACTGCAGCGAGGGTAGAAATGAGGGTAGTCACCCACTTTTCTGCTGCACCGCCATAATGGCGGGTAGTCGCAAGTATTGACTCAGCAAGGACTTACAGGATTGGTCGATACAGGATTCGAACCTGTGACTTCCACCGTGTGAAGATGGCACTCTAGCCACTGAGTTAATCGACCGCTGTGTCGCGTTCAATGAATCGATGAGAACACTGCACGCGATGAGATTCTGGCAGATTGTTGGGTGTTTCGCAACTTTGCCGGACCGTCTTGATTCATGATTGAGCAAAGGTTGGCTGTGACGGTTGGGGCTAGATCGAGTGAACTGGGGCCGCGTACAGGCTAGTTCGGGCCGAAAGAGGACACGCATCCATTCCATTTGGGAAAAGCGAGAAGTTCCTGGAGAAGGCACCGCCACGGGCGAAATCTGTCTCAATTCTTATCAATACCCGTCAGCAGTTTCTCAATCGCATCGGCCTGGTGACCAACTTCGAGGACACTGCGGCGAATTTCTTCAGGATCGATGGTCGAGCGCGGGTAAGTGTCGAGCATCACAAACACGCTGACTCCGTCGATCTCGCGAATGGCCAGTCCTCCATGCAGAATGACCGCATTCAGTCGGAGTGCTGTTTCAAAATAAGAGGGCGTCGCTTCACAGCAGATGCTCGAGATCGTCACCAGTCGATCGACAGCCGCATGCTGGCTCGGTTCGATAAAGGCCGCCTGCTTACGACCACCCGGCAAATCGATGTCGATACGAAAGCCTTCTTCGCCATGCCTTGACCACCGCACATTTGCGTGATGGCGGAACGCTTCCTCCACCAGCGCTTCCAGATCGACCTCATGCCCCAGAATGGCCTCCAGCAGTCGCGCTGCTTCAATTCCTGATTGAGGCCTGTTCCCCGGAGCAGAATCCATTAACTGATGCATGGCTTCTGCCATTTCGAGTGTGACTCGCGGGTTGATTTCCCGGGCCGGTCGATACTCTCCACGCGAAACCTGTTGAATCAGTTCAGGAACTTCGTGAGCCGGAAATGGCAACTGACTGGTCAATAACTGGTAGTACATCACCCCCAGGGAATAGACATCGCTGGCCGGTGTGGCTGGGTCTCCTCGAAACAACTCGGGAGCCATATATTGAGGTGTGCCAACAATTTCCCTGCGACCATGAAGTGCTCCCTCGACGGATGTCCGGCGGGCCAATCCAAAGTCGCCGATCTTGGGAACCCCCTGATGTGTCAACAACACGTTATCGGGCTTGAGATCGCGATGCAGAATCTCATGTCGATGGGCCACTCCCAGGCCTTCGGCAATGCGTAAGGCCATCGAGGTTGCGCGAGTAGCCGCCAGGATCCCTTCATCCTCCACTCGCTGACGTATCGACATACCGGGGACAAATTCCATCTCGAGATAATGCAGACCGTCGATTTCTCCCAGGGCATAGATCGAGACAATATTCGGATGATTCAAAGCTGCTGCTGCCTGCCCTTCGTTATGAAAGCGATCGACAAATTCACGATCCTGCTGGACCAGTGCGGGTGGCAGAATCTTGAGGGCACAGAAGCGTTTGAGGACTCGATGCCGAGCCAGATAGACCCGTCCCATGGCACCTGCACCGAGCAATGCTTCGCACTCATAGGGGCCAAAACATGCCCCAATCAATTTTTGATCAAGCCCTGCTTCGGTCGATGCCTTCACAAAATTTCTGGAACGAAAAGCCGCCGGCTTGGGTTCTCCTTCGGGTTGGCCTCCCTCTGGCGCAGTCTTGTGCCGAGATTCCCCTTGTGAGAGAGGATCAACCTGTACCAGAGGATCAATATGCAGGTGCGTACTGCATTCGGGTGAGTGATGCTGATCCACCGTTGCGCCACAACGCGGGCAAACGACATGCTGCTTCTCACCCATAGTGGCTTTGGTTCGATCCACACGAGTTGGTTCAGCCTCTTCCAGATCCATGTGAAAAGAAAACTGACAATCCGGACAAAAGACCGCAGCCAGGAGCCTCGCATTTTCCGAAGGCGTAATTCCGACAGAGGGTTGAGGCGTTGAATCCATGCAGCTTATTCCCACCACGCATCAGCGAATGGCTATGTAAGAAACTTTAGAAGCCCTTTGGTTAACTCCGGGGTCTTTCTGTCGAATTTGCGTTGTGCGATCAAACCTGCTTCAACACGACATGGAAGTTATGGTAATCAAAGCCAGCAGGAAAAGACCATAATCCTTTGAATTTGGCTCGCATTTCATCGCGAAGACGAACCATGTTGTTTATGTTCAAACAGTACTTTTCAGGAGTTGCGACCGCATAGAATCATTCCCATTTGATCCAATTGCATTGTGTCTTCGTAGTACCTCTGCCTCAGAGAGCCGTCTTCCAACTCGACAATTCATCATGGAATCTCCATGTCCGATGACCTTGAACCAGCCAGTCCTCAGTTCGCCCAGCCAGTTCCAGGTGATACGGGAACTCCTGCCATTCATCCGGTACAGCCGCCACTTTCGTTGACCGATTTTCTGGACGAGGAATCTGCTCCGCCTGTGATCAATACTTCCTTAGTCAGCAATGACGAAAGTCTGCCGAAGTTTGTCCGTTCACGACAGTCACTTGGCCCCGGCCTGGGCGAATCCATTGGCTGGACGGCGGGCGTCTTTGGCAGCCATCTCCTTTTGAGCGTAGGGCTGCTATTCATCATCTCGATCGTTTCCGCTGTCTATCTGGTTTCGACGGAAGGCATTAAAGACCCCAAAGAGCTCGAACGACGACTCACCATCGACTCCATGGGCTCCTTGGGAAACACCATTCTCGTCTGTGGCGAGCAGTGGTTGATGGTCGGTCTGACCATCGTGGCTGTCTGGCTGCGCATGGGAAAACAAACGACAAAGCAACTCAATCTCGATATGCCGCACCCCTACCAGCTATTGATCGTCACCTGCCTCGTGCTCCCTCTAGGTGGCATCGCCGATCTCAGCTATCGACTCGCTTCGATCCCGTGGGATTTTCTCACGAATCAAAGCGACTTATTTGCCCAACTCGATCAGGTGAACATGGTCGAGCAAATGCAGAGTATGACGGCAGCGATCCCTTTGCCACTATTGATTCTGGCGATTTCGGTTTCACCTGCCATCAGTGAAGAACTGGTCTTCCGGGGCCTGCTGGTCCGTGGCTTGCTGGCCCGCTGGGGTGTCTGGTGGACAATGCTGATCTCGTCCATCCTCTTTGCATTAATCCATTTTCATCCCCTGCATGTCATGGCAGTCTTTCCGATTGGCATGGCACTTTTCTGGATCTACTACACCACGCGTAATTTCTGGTTGCCCATGTGGCTGCATCTGCTCAATAACCTCTGCTCGATCCTGGTGATGCGCTGGCAGGGAAGTCTCGAAGAGGTACTTGACAACACCAATACCATGCACTTGGTGGTACAGTCGGGAATTGCATTATCGGGAACTTTGATCGCTCTATGGCTGCTCCATAAAAATCGAACCCGGTATGTGAGTGCCTCAGGAGACGAGTGGAATCCTCCCGCGGCTCCCATGTCGTCTCCTCCAGTTCAGCTCGGTTTTCAACGCCAGGTGAAGGTCGTGGGAATTCCTGTATTTGTGATTGGTGCAGCTCTCACGGCTTTGTTGCTCTTCGTTCAGGTCCGCTCGATGATCGGGCCACTTGATGAAACGAAAGCTGGCGTCAATGAACCTGCTCCGGCAACATAAGTGCACACGACCTCACGTTTCGCTCACGATGATTCCGCACTTCCACGGCGAATTCCGCATGCCCGCAACCTCTCCACCCGGTCTAGATATCGAAGAGATCACCACGATCATCAGTCGGTGGGCGCAGGGAGGACTTGTCCGCGAGTTCCCCTCGTTTTTGCCGCAGGTTCTGCAACAACCCTCGAAGATCAGTTCCCCGCGTGAGCTCTGGCCTGTCTTCTATGGCTGCTTTGACTGGCATTCGGCTGTGCATAGCCACTGGGCTCTCGCTCGCTATGTGCGCTGGCTTCCTTCTCACCCGCAAGCCGTATCCTGGATCGAAACGCTGCAACATCAGATCACACCATCCGGGATGGCAGGTGAATTGGCCTTCTTTACTCGATCCAACTGGCCCAGCTTCGAAAGGCCCTATGGCTGGGCCTGGTATCTGGAACTTTGCCACGAACTGGCCGCTCATCCCGAGCCGGTTTTGCGGAACCTCTACCCGAACTTACAACCACTGGAACAGCTGTTGAGAGATCGCTTCCGGGATTGGCTGGAATCGCTTGATCGCCCGATACGGACTGGGGAACACAATCAAACAGCCTTCAGCCTTGGAATGATTTACGACTACTCAAAGGGCATGGGTGATGATGCACTCTGCACGCTCATCACTCAAAAGTCCTTATCCTGGCATGCTCGGGATACCCACCTTCCCTGGGCATTAGAACCGTCGGCTCACGATTTTCTCTCGCCTTCACTGGCAGTCGCGGATCTCCTGAGCCGCACGATCGATGATCCCGAGGAGTTCAGCCAATGGCTGCGAAACGCCTTCCCTCAGTGGCATGACAACTCTGCCACATTGCTCGCATGGCCCACGGTCGAATCCCTGGATCGCATGGATGGGAAAAACGCCCATTGGGATGGTCTGGCATTCAGCCGGGCCTGGATGCTGCTGAGGATCGCCCGGCGACTTCCCCATGACCACCAACTCAAATCGGCATTCATCGAGGCCAGTCATCGGCAGGGAAGACGCGGACTGAATTCCCTGACCAGTGACAGCTACATGACAACCCACTGGGTGGGAAGTTTTGCCGCTTACTGGCTTTCATTCCACCTCAGCCATGATCCACGCTCTGACAAACCTTCTTCCAGCATCGCCTGAGCCCGATCTTCAAGTGGCGGGCTTGGCCACAGGCTCGGTTTTCGTCAGGAAGGTCGATTCCAGTTCGGCAATCCGGCTCAATGCCGCCAGATTTGCAGTGTCCTCCATCAACTTTAAATTGGCAGAGAGTGCCACAGTTTCGAGCCAGTATTTCAGTCGTTCGAGTTTGACAACATCCAGCTCTTTCTGCTCGCTCTCTTTCGAAAGCTGCTTAATTGTCGCGAGTTCCTTTTTCATCTCGGCATAGCGCGGATGCTCGACAATCACTTGCCGCACAGCATCGGCTTCTTCGGAAATCAAACGGGCTGTCTCAGGATGCCAGGGGCTCGCCATCACTGGCCAACGCTTCTTCACAGCCGCACCAATCTCCCGCTTGATACTCGATACGGTCGTCCGTCGGCGACGGACTTCTGAGTCTGTCCGTGCTTTCTCATCACGCTTCTGACGAATCGCTTTCTCGACATCGTCCGCACGATCAGTCCCCGTCAGTAAGAACTCCCGGCTCAGCCCTTCAATTACCGACTTCTCAACTATCGTCGCATGCTTAACCAGCTCATCAACTGGTGAATTTGGTGTCAGTAAGCCATCCTGCCCTTTAGTTTTAGAAGCGTGTCGCAGAAAGATGTCGGTCGTCCGCACGGGAATGTCGATAGTACGCGCTGTCAGCACGGTATAGGCATGAGCTTCCAGAAACGAAGTACGACCGTCCTGATCATAATCAGGGCTCATTACCGATTGACCCGTTCTCGATTCCCCACAGAGAGCTTCAAAGAAGTAAGACGAATACTCTCGATAATCGGCCTCGTTGATGTTCGGCGTACAGCCAGCCGCCACACGATCAGGAACTGTCGAGAAGAACCCGCACCGGGGATGCTCTGCCAGACCATTGGCAGGATTCCCCTTTTTAAAGATAAAGTTCCCAAAGCCACCGCTGTAGCACTGCACCATGACGGCCACCACCGGCACATCGGGCGAAAGCTCATCCAGTTTCTCAGTCCACTCTGTGACGGACATATCCGTACTCTTCCACAGATGCATGATGTTATTAGCAAACGCCGGTTTGCGATTTCCTCCCTCGGGACGCTGCCGATCTGCCGGACGTGGTTCGCGTTCTGCATCGGCCCCGGTTTTGGAACTGTCGGAAACAGATTCCTTATTGCTGGTCTCTGCCTCGACAACAGCCTCTGGTTTGGCTGAATCTTCGGGTTTGCTCGACTCATCCGATTTGGATTCGGAACTGTCAGATGGCTCCATCCGGGTCGGTCGCGCCGATGCGGGAGTATTCATTACTGGTTCATTGCCCGAGCGTGGGAATGGGCCTCGTGAAGATGACGATTCGCCTCGCGCTTTCCCGCCATGGCCAGTGAAATAGACAATCAGGCGGTCGCCATCGGCCAGTTGTGCACGAAAGTCCTTTAAAGTGTTCTCGATTGTCGTCGGATCAGCCGCTCCATCCACGACGGGAAGCAGGCTGGTGCGATAATCGAAGTTCACTCCGTTGGCCGGGCCAATGAGATCTGCCAGCAGCATCCGGAGATCATCAGGGTCTCGCTGAGCATCGAACTGTAAATCCGTCTGTGCATCACCACCATCCGAGAAAAGAATCTTCTGGTGGATATCTGAGATTTTCAGCCGCTCAAGCACGCGCTGAAGATAGCGGACGTTGTTTTCGAGAGAGATCTGATTGCTCTCAGGCCGCGGGCCGCCGCCAATCGTCAGCAGATGATCGCTCGCCCAGAGTGTCCCTCCGGCCAGCATCGACAGGGAACACACAACAGCTATAGTCAAAGAGATTCGAAGCATGTCATTCCCATCCAGACAAGATCTGTCCGATGACCGGGCGAGCCCCCGAATCATGAAGACCTGATGCACTCATCTTCAAATTGTGATCAAGACCAACGGGTCAGTACAGAAAAAAGCATCTCGAGCGCGCGCATTTCAGAAAGTGCTCGTCATCTCATTAAGGAACGGCGGAGAGAGATCGACCCACATGTCAGATACCGAGCCACGACTCGTTAAGGTTTATCAGACGATTTATCTGTAACCGCTTCAGACTCCGGTTCCTTCTCGACTGGTGGTTCGACTCCTGGAAACTCCTTCTTCAACAGCTCTTCGAGCGCCTGACCCCGTGCGTTAATCGAAATCACTTCGAAATTCCGCCCGATCAGAATCATGCGAGGAATCGAGTTGATCGAATAGTAACGCGCATTCGGTGAACCTGCCCCTTCCTGATGATCATGGACAATCGTCCAAGGAAGCGGCTTTTTCTCCAGGAACTGATCGAGGGCTTTACGGTTGGAATCGACACTGATCCCCACAATTTCAAACCCATGGGGATGATAAGTCTCATAGAATTTTGTCATGCGGGGAAACTCAGCCACACAAGGGCCGCACCATGTCGCCCAGAAGTCGACCAATACGACTTTCCCTTTGTAAGCAGCCCAGTCGAAGGAGTCGCCTGTGATCGTTTTTTCCGCAGTCAGCACCATTTCATGACCTGGCAACTGTAAACGACGCAATACCCCTTCAGCCGACGCCAGGAGTCTTTCGGCTCGAGGATCAGTCACCGTTTTCAAGTCGGCGACATACCCTTCCAGCAGGTCGGCCGCAGCCTCTTGTTGAGCCGGCAAGGCCGAATTCGCCAGTTGCACAATCGTAGCCATCACGCCCATCTTCTCACTGAACGAGGCCTCATCCAGCAACTTCTGGTGATCCTTTAACTTCGCAATCGTCTGGTCCAGCGGCGTCCCGGGCTTCGACAACTCCACCTCTAAACACTTCAGTCTGGCGATTCGGTAGAGTGATTTGTCTTCCCGAGCCTGCAGCCCGCCGATCAACTCCTCCAGTTTCTCCTCCGATCCCGCACTTTTCAGGCTGACCAGACTCAGAAGAATCTGAACTCTGGCCAGTACCAGGGCTCGTTGATCCACTTCAGTCACAGCGTTATCAGAAAGTTCTTCCGCCTGAACCAGCAAACCTGTCAGTTGCTCAACACGCTCACTCGGCTTCAGCGTCGCCACCTTCGCCCGACTCCCCAGAGACTGCCACTGCTTCTGCAACTCGGCAATCGATTCCGCCACGGTCTTCTGATCTGTGCTCTGTTGGTCAGGAGCCACATCCTGTCCATACATCACGGGAAAAACTGCAAAAGAAAGTAATGCTACAACACTCAAAAGCCGCCGCATTCTTGATAACATAACTACTTAGTCCATTTCATTTGATAGAGCAGACACATTGTCACCGGGAATCGATTTCAAGAGCCAGATTGTCTTACAAGAACAGCAATGACAATTCTTTAAATCATTTATTATAAAACGTTATATGACGAATCTCACAGAGATCTATTTGTTATTTCAAGCTAATTGACCGGCATCAGTTCGTCCGAAAGAGGCTGGCCATCTTCGGATGTCCGGGCCTGCTGATCCTGGGGATGCGGCCCATCCTCAGGTGGTGCCAAGAACCAGAAACTCCCCATCCAAAGGACGAAAATCACTCCAAACACAATGTAGAGAGGCTTTATAGAAATCCGCATAGTCCCATGTGGCTCCGCACCAAATTCTGAGGCCATCGACACGACGACTTAAGAGCTAAACCTAGTATTCACCCACCACATCGGCATCGCCAATTCCGGCCAACGACTGCCTGAGTATTGTCTGATTCATGCTGATACTGAACTGTCGCACGGAGCCATCAGCTAGAGCAAAAAAAGCACTTCCAGGATGAGCACTTGAAAAGCGATAGAGCAATGTCTGTCCTGAACCTGCATAGTAATTATTCGCTACTGTACCGAACGACATGACCTGCGAATTGGTACCCATCCAGGCAAACGATTGAAAGAGGGTAGCATTTCGCCAGTCACCAAGAACCTCACCAAACATCAGAGTGTTGGAAGTCCCATCGGTGATATCCCGCAGCTTCGTCTTGCTGCGACGGTAGAAAATTCCTTTATACTTATCGAGGGTCGGTGCTTCGACGAAACCGGCCCAACCTGCGACACCCGCATAGTTTGTACGGCCCAGTTCGCGTCCAGGCCTGCCACCTAGATTTGACCCGACTGGTTGCGTGTTCCCCACAAATGTGGCGGCTGTGGCACTCTGCCGGAAAACAATCAACGAGGTCGTGACCTGAAGCGTTGCCTCATAGGGAGATGGACTCGCTGATGGGCAGATCAGCATGGGCAGGCGGGTGAACGCCGCTGTTCGAGTGGTCGCTTCGTTGGGCCAGAATGTCTGCGTGGTTGTGCTGACATCGGGATCGATCTGATTGCGGTTGATCGTGTTATAAACTGCGCCCTGATCAAAGAAGGGGAGCATGTGAGGAAACGGCCCTGTCCGTGAACCGGTAATCCCCGTGGCTGAGATAATATTCCCTGAAGGTTCCGTACCAGAGGCATTGTACCCGGGGGGCAGATAGCCAAAAGTTTCTTCGAAGTTGAATGCCGCCAGGGCAATCTGTTTGAGATTATTCTGGCACTGTGCCCTGCGTGCTGCTTCGCGGGCCTGCTGCACAGCGGGTAACAGCAAAGAAATCAGCATGGCAATGATGGCGACCACCACGAGCAATTCGACAAGCGTAAACCCTCGGCGAATAACGCGAGCCTGATGGCAAACTCGATGCATCTTGATCCCCTTGAAACTTTGAAACCCTTGCAAACTCTGCTCACCTGGTGGCACGAAACGACCCGGCAGAGCCTTTGCGAATTTGACAAACGAATAACCAGATGAATTCGACGGGGAGCGCAAAGGTGTGATACAGCCACTTGAAGATTCCAACAATCGGGTGGTCTGCTATTTGCTGTCAGAATTACGAGAACTGTAGTCTCCGTTATGGTTCGCCCGGTAAAAAGAACTCCAGGACTCTCCAGAAGGCCGTTTCTCACAATGTTTCTTATGCAAACCAGCAATTTCATACTTTGAAAAGTCCGCCGATTGTGTTCCTGCGGGACTGTGCCAAACCCCTGATCTGAAATGAATACCGATTGTTCGGCAGACCAATTCTCAGAAAGACACCAGCATGTCCCGCTTGAGAAAACTTCTGACAACCGCCTTCGAAACACGCCCAAAAACCGTCATCTGTCGGATTTCCATCGAATCGGCAATTGAAATCACGATCTTATGGGTTATATATTTATCTTTCGAGAACAACCACTGCCTGAACCGCAGCATTGCTTCATCAAGTTGAAATCAGCTCTTGCCTTATGGGGCGAGTCATAAAATCGACTTCTCCCATGCACTCCAGCCCCCGGCATGCCCTCACAATGCACTCCAGAGTTCGAAGATGAATCCGTCTCCCTCGCCAGCACCTGCCACCAGCGGTCTGAATCAGCAGCCGTTCTCCTCACATTTCATGTCAAAATATGTGCAGCCGGCTGTCACGGATCGCGACTTCAGAAATGTCGAATACCGCCTCCATAACCGCAGATCGGTCGCGCTCTATCGCTGCTCTCGGGATTTCGCCACACCTTCGACTCCCAAGCCCGATTTCATGCTCAGGCTGCATCTCAATAAGTTCCCCGCGCAGCATGAGGTCAACTATGGTGGTGGCTGGCTCAAACGCATGCCCGATTCCTATGTCCTCGCACCACCCCATGTCGATTCCCGAGTTCGCGGCAACCTCCAGAACCATTTCACCAGCCTCATTCTGGTCTTCCCCGAAACAGAACTCCGGCAAGTCGCCGGGGAGCTCCTTGACGCCGAGGGTAAACACCTATGGCAACCACCTTCGAAAGAACTCCACGATACATCGATCTCAACGTTGATGAGGCAACTGTGGGAGTCTTCCTGCAGTTCGGCACCGGCCGAATCTGTGTTGATCGAGGGGACATTTATTTCTCTTGTGGGTCGCCTGTTACTCTCCGGACAGCAGAAACGACTGGCCATTCCCAAATATGAAAGCAGTGCTTCGCTCATCACCAGCAAAGCTCTGAACTACATGCAGGATCGTCTCAGCGAAAAACTGACGCTGGAAGAGATTGCCAAGGCTGCCGGGGTCAGCCGCTCGTACCTGATTCGCGTCTTCGCTCAAGCAACAGGTAAAAGTGTGCATGCCCGCCTGATTGAACTTCGCATTGAGCGAGCCAAACAGCTCCTGATCCAATATGGCCGCAATATGACCCTCGACCAGGTGGCTTTAGCCTGTGGATTCTGGGATGGCACGCATCTGACTCGCTCATTTTTTGAGCATGTCGGCGTTACTCCCCAGCAGTTCCGCGAAAATTCGTGATCGCCTTACTCCTGCCAGAAACTCCCCAACATCAAAATTTTCTTGCCTCCAGAAAGTTCTCACACCCGGAGATGCTTTTGACTTCAAGAGTTGAAGAGTGCCACCTGCGCCATGCTTGCAGCACCGATCCAGCCTGCTGGAGTGACTCTCAACGGTCCATCCACTTCTCGATCGCCAGCTTCAATTTCTGTTCGACCCGCTCCTTCAGTGCCACAAAGTAGTGGGCATCTTCTGTGAGGCCCGCTGTGCTGGCAAACCGAATCAGCGGATCGAGCAGCCACAGCTCGGTCGGCGACAGCTCCGGCTTTAATGTTCCAGCTTCCAGTTGCGACTGGATCCATTTCAAGCTCGACGGGACATGCTCGCGGGGCCCTTGAGCAATCTTTAAAGCCGCTTCGTAGATCTCTTCGAAAGATTCGTCTGACCTGTAGGCCCTGAGTGCTCTCCCCACAGCCACGACATGCCGGGCCAGTTCACGAACTTCCACCCACTCCTCTTCGGGATAGATCTCGCGAATCTTCAGCAAATGGAACGTCCCATCCGCATCAATGGCTTTGATCTGCCCCAGCAGATTCCCCCACAGATTCACCAGAGCCTTATCGAACTCCGCCCGGACAGCCGGTGCCGATTCGGCAACTTCGAACCACCCTCCCAGATTCGTCAGAACATCAGCGCACCAGCGGCGATGTGCCAGATCTCCACCGGCGAGAATTGTGCGACCAGCCGGCCCGCAATGATAAACCGCGTCGGCACCTGTCCCTTCCCGATGCCCCGTCTGCATCGTCACACCACGCAGCAGCTTGCCCACAATCTGGCCCATCGCACCACTCCACAGATCGGGCAAACGACCGTAGAGCATCGACTCTTCCAGCAGCTCTACGAGAAAGCGCCGCACGCGCTCGTGGTAAATCCCGTTGCTGCACAACACCAGAATGGGCAGGCGGCTCACAGCGACATCCAATCGCGATGTTTCCGCCAGTCGCTCGAGAAGTTGGACATACTCCTGCATCACAACCAGCAGTTGATCGGTCTGTGTGCAAACCAGCAGAATTTCAGGAATCCACCGCTGCTCCACACACTTTTGCAGTTCGGGACGACAAATCTCATCCACCGCTAACGGATAAGTCGTACCATCCGCAGCAAATGTGAGTATCCCTCCGGCTCCCCTCGCTGCACTTCGCGTCGCCCCTTTTCTCTGGATGAACTGCACCGTTCCATCCAGCAGGCAAAGCCCGCGTGTCAGATGATAAAAGTAAGCCGCTCCTAAAGCACCCACAGGGAGAATGCCAATGTTCGCCCGGCTCGAGCCCGTCATGACAGCTCCTGCGTTTGAGCCAGCGCATCGCGTGTGGCGGCAGGATAAGCCGTCTTGAGAATCAGCATCGCTGGTCGGCCGCGTTCGGCTGTCGAAGCATAGGCGTACTCAATATTGATATCGGCCTTCGCCAGGGCTTCACCCACAGTCGCCAGATTGCCGACGCCATCGGTCATTTCCAGCACTACGACTTCCGCTTCGACCACGGGGAGGCCCGCACCAATGAGCGCTTCTCTCGTGGCGGTCGGGTTGTCAGTCACCAGTCGCACCATCCCCTGTTCGACGTTATCAATCACACTGAAGGCTCGAATATGAATGTTCCTGCCCGCCAGTAACCGGCCCACCTGTCCCAGTCTTCCGGGTTGATTTTCAATGGCAATACTCAGTTGCCTCTGGATATCGACCTGCATGATCACGCACCTTCACCAGCACACGCCTCGCCCGACATCATCTGCGGGACATTGTTCACTTTGCCGACTGATCCTACTCACTCCCGTCGTTGATCAACAGCCACTCATCGTTGTCCCTTGCCAACAAAACTGTGAACTTATCATCTGGCGAACTGACCTTTTTCACAGTATTGTCCATCGGGAATTGTCCACTTGGAATTACCCATGCAGTATTGTCCTGGGAGAATCTTCAGCCAGAGACTCTTACACAAGTGTCTGTTTTTCTGTTTGCAATTCCCTGCCATGCAATCATCCCTCCGCATTGACGCTCAACATCTGCCCACCCGGAAATACTGATGAGAACTCTTTCGCTCGCACTCCGCACGTCGGCGATTTGCCTCCTGGCCATTTGCTTCGCGAACTTCGACTTGAGCCCTGAGCTTGAGGCCGATGATCCTCCCCTGGCTCCTACAACCAAAGCCAATCCCGACTGGCTGCTGAATCCGGCTCCGTATCGCAGCCAGATCCAGACAGTTCCGCCTGTCGATCCCCTTCAATCCGAGGCGCATTGGCCCACCGAAATTCGCCTTAGCAATGGACTGGCCGAACGTGTCTGGCAGATCTCACCACAAGTGGCCACCACCAGCCTGAAGCTCCTATCAACGGGCGAAGAATATGTTCGGGCTGTGGGGCCAGAAGCTCGCCTCACCATCGATGGCCAGAGCTATCCCATCGGCGGATTAACGGGCCAGCCAGTCAAAAATTACCTCAAACGAGAATGGCTGTCCCAACTGAAACCGCTTCCTGGCAGCTACTCATTCGTCTCTTATCAGACAGGCCCGATCGAGGAGCGATTTGCCTGGAAGAAACGCCCCGAATGGATGCCCCGCGACCTTCCCTGGCCTCCTCCTGGTCAACACCTTGTACTGCAATTTGCACCGCCAGCCATGCCACCGCAGATCGAAACTGGCAAAGTCCTCTTTCAGGAACGTTTTGGCGAAAACTCTCCGGCTTCGAAAATCGATGCCGGTTGGAAACCGACGGTCAGCACCAGACATCCTCGCACGTCGTTTCACAACGAAGGCAAAGCGGGCGAGTTAATGGCTTTACCCGATACCTGCGTCTATCTCGAACGCGAATGGCCATCTGAAGGTGCCAGCGTCGAGCTGACCATCGACTGTGGCGATGACACCAAAGCTAACTCCTGGGGCCCCGGCCTCGCCTGGAAGTTCCCGGAAGGAACCATCAGCCTCGTCGCCAGACCGCACAGCCAGCAGTTGGAAATCTATGGCTTCCAAGGGGGCGAGCAGCTTCTGGGAGAGTTTGATCGCACACAGCCGATTTCCCTACGACTCTCTCTCCAGCAAAACGAGGTTGTCTGCGAAGCAGCTCAAAAGGGGGCCTCGTTTCAATCACTGGCTCGTATCCCAGTCACTTCTCATCCACAGACATTGCGAATCGGAAAGATCGGCAAACATGGCGACGGAAAAGATTACCCGACTGCCCAGGGTGAACCATGTCGCAGCCATTTGCACGAAGTGACGCTCCGCGCCAAACCGACGCCTTCCGCTCAACCAGTTCTTGCCGATCTTCCCCGGGTGGAAATGCATTATGAGATCTACGACGGACTCCCCCTCTTTTCGAAGTGGATGGTCGTCCACAATACCACCTCTCACCCGGTCGTGATCGATCGTTTTGTTTCTGAAGAGTTGCGTCTGGTTGAAGTCGAATCGAGTGTTGAAGATGCCACACTCACCGAGCGTTACAATCTGCATGTCGAAAGCGAGTATGCCTTCCATGCGATGGATGCTGCCCATGCCTGCGAAGCGGGTGTCCGCATTCAAACCGATCCCGATTATCCAACGCAGGTCAACTATCGTAAACAGACTCGCTGCCTGCTCGAAGCCTCTCCTCTGCAAGGCCCGGGGATACACTTACCACCCGGCCAACGCTTCACCACTTACCGCGTTTATGAATTGCTGCTCGATTCGACCGATCGCGAACGACGCGGGCTGGCTCAACGCCGGATGTATCGCACCCTGGCACCATGGGTCACCGAAAACCCTCTCATGTTCCACAAAGTTCAAAGCGATCCTGCATCAATCCGCGAAGCGATCACCCAATGTGCCGATACAGGCTTTGAAATGATCATCATGTCGTTTGGCTCTGGCGTGAATCTCGAAAACTCGAATGCCGCCTACCGCGAGAAGTATCGTCAACTCGCTGATGAAGCCCGCCAGAAAGGCATTGCCCTGGGTGGCTATACACTCACCGGTTCGCGAAGTGCCGGGACACCTGCCGATAACACTCAAGGTGCCCCGGCTGCCTTCGGAGTCATGCCTTGCCTTGGTTCAGCCTGGGGACGTGATTACCTCCAGCGGGTCAAAGATTTTCTGTTTGATGCAGGCTTGAGTGTTCTCGAAAACGACGGGCCTTACCCGGGCGATCTTTGCCATGCCACCACACATCCGCATCATCATGGTCTGGCCGATTCACAATGGGTGCAGTGGGAAGCACAGTCAGATCTGTACCGCTGGTGCAGAAAACAGGGCATCTATGTCAATCAGCCCGACTGGTACTTTCTGAATGGTGGTAACAAAACGGGCATGGGTTATCGCGAAACCAACTGGTCACTTCCCCGAGCCGAACAGGAAATTATCGAACGACAAAATATTTACGATGGTACCTGGACGAAGACGCAGTCGATGGGCTGGATGTTCGTACCACTCAGCCAGTATCACGGCGGTGGTGCCGCCGCCACAATTGAACCACTCGCCGAACATCTCGACCATTACGAAGCCAGACTCGCCAATCTGATCGGCTCAGGAACTCAAGCCTGCTATCGCGGTCCCAGACTTTACGACACGCAGGCCACGCGTGAGGTTGTCTGCAAATGGACACGCTTCTTTAAAGACCATCGTGAAGTCTTAGGCGGCGATCTCATTCATCTCCGTCGAGCCAATGGCCGCGACTGGGACGGCTGGATGACGGTGAATCCCACAGGTCGAGAACGCGGCCTGGCCTTCTTCTACAACCCACTCGAAACCGAAGTCCGCCAGACAATCCAACTTCCCGTTTACTACACCGGGCTGACCACAAGCGCCCTTGTCACTGTGGAAAAAGTGACACCACGAATCCTGCCAATTCAGGCTGGCCACCAGTTGCCTCTGGAATTGATCATTCCCCCACGCAGTAGAACGTGGGTGCTGCTCCAAGAGGTGAAATGAGACAGACAGGAACAAGCCGAGCGGACTTTGGTTGCCGCTGCTGACTTCTCCCCATACAGGATGAGTGACGACGAAAAAATTGTCTAAGAAAATCTTCCAAAAATAAAAACTCAGGGCAGAACGACTGGTGCCGTCTGCCCTGAGTCCAAAAAAACAGGAAGGTCTGAGAAAGCTGAACGTACGAGAATCAGGCGACCACCGGTTGAGCCGCCATCTCTTCAAGCATCGAGTCGACTTTATCGAGTGTCAGATCAAGTTCATCGCGGAAGAGGTCTCCCATCAGCAGATCCGTGATATCATCTTTGGTTTCAGGATACTTCATAATCAACTTGCTGAAGTTCATGCCTTTGTAGTAGGCCAACACCAGCTTTCTCATCCGCTCCATACCCAGCACATATTCAGGCTCCCAGGCACCGAGCGTCGTTCGGGTAAGATCATTAGTCATCAATCCCTGATGGACGGCATCCGCCGCCAGCTCACCCGACTTCACAGCCAGCAACACACCAGAAGAATAGAGCGGATCGAGAAAACCGTAGGCATCACCAATCAGCACCCAACCCTGCCCTGCTGCCTGCTTGGCACGATAGGAGTATTCTTTAGCTGCCCGATACTGATCGCATCGCTCAGCACCTTCCAACCGTACTTTGACACCCGGGCAATGATCTACCTCTTCCTGAAAGAGTTCGCCCAGGTCTTTTGTGCGCTGCTTATTAAACAGATGCGAAAAATCGGCAACAACACCCACACTGGTAATGTTGTCATGCAGTGGGATGTACCAGAACCAACCCTTCTTCCCTTCAGTCTGAATGACCGAAGTGGCTCCTGCATTTTCACCCTCGTCCCGCCAGGCATTCTTGTAGTAAGTCCAGACAGCGGCTTTTTTCAGTTCGCTATCCCATGTTCTCAATTGCAGGCGATCGAGCAGCACTGAGCTTTGGCCACTCCCATCGATGACCACCTGAGCACGCACCTGACGCTCCTCACCGGTTGTCTCATTTTTGACGCGTACTCCTACGCAACGATCTTCTTCAAAGATCGCTTCGAGCACACGATGATTCTCATAAACCTGCACACCCGCCTCGCGAGCATGATCCAGCAGCATCAGGTCAAAGTCGGCTCTGCGAACCTGCCAAGTCTGCGACGACTCGACCGGTTTGTACTGCGTAAAGAAAAATGGAGCCGAGACTTTCCCCGTATCACTCACAAACTGCACGCTGTACTTCTTCACAAAGTGGCTGTCCTTTAGCCGCTCGAGCAGCCCCGTGCGTGCAAAAACTCCATAAGTGCAGGGAATCAGCGATTCGCCAATATGGAAGCGCGGAAAAACTTCCCGCTCGAACAACTGCACGCGATGACCAGCCTGCGCCAGAAGTGTCGCCGCTGTTGCACCCGCCGGGCCGCCACCAATCACAATCACTTCAGGATCTAGGCTTTGGATCATTGCAGACCACCATCAAACAGTAGATCAAAACTCTATCACAAACCTTGCCAGCCAAAGTCACTGGCAATTAACAATTGTTTCAACAAGTATTTTGTCGGCAACTCCCCCAATCGGCAAGAGGAAACTTTTTCATGACTGATCCCCACGTCAGCCAAAATTGCCACAATCTTCCGCAACTCCATTTTTAATAGACACTTACGGAATCCAAGGAACTTTTATCCCAAGAGCGACGCCATCACTTCCTATCGCGACAGAACCGCTACAATCCTCTGCAGCAACTCGCACATCGCTCGATCTACAGAAAGCCGTTTATGGAACCCGCTCAATCCACAGAAGAACTCTTTGATGTGGTCAACGAGGCCGACGAAGTGATCGACGTCTTGCCCAGGTCCGTCGTCCATGCCCGCAAGCTCTGGCATCGCGCCGTGCATGTTCTGGTTTTTAACTCAGCGGGCGAACTGCTGATTCACCAGCGGTCAGCACAAAAAGATGAGGAGCCACTGACCTGGAACTCCTCCTGCTCAGGCCATGTCTCGGCAGGCGAAGATTACGACCTGGCCGCCAGACGTGAACTTCAGGAAGAGTTAGGGCTCGACACACCCATCGAAATGATTGGGCAGCTCCCGGCCTCGCCCCAACTCGCTTTCGAACACACACGAGTTTATCGCACAGTCACCGACCAGCCACCCGTCTTCGATCCCGGCGAAATCGCCCAGGGCTGCTATCGCACTCTTCCGGAAATCATGGCCGACGTCGCAGCCCGGCCGTCTGTTTATTCCCAGCCATTTCGCACGATTCTCGCGTGGTACCAGGAAGAGTACCTCAACCAATCATCGCTGAAGATTTAGCAAACTCCGTCCTGTCAAACAGGACACACGCAGGCAATCACTCTTCTTCAGCCACAGCCACCGAACTTCCGGCACCCTCGTGTGTCCGCTCACTCACAGCCGTCGGATCAAGCGTCAATCGCTTGAGCACAATCGTCGCATACGAACCACGCGGCAGTTCAAAGTCACACGTCACTTTGTATCGCCCCGCATACTGCTCATCGCTGGCCATCGCCATCTGCAGATTGTGTGGCACAATCAGTGCCGGCCTTTCTCCCTTGGAGAAAAAGCTGTCCCGCGGATACTTCACCCGCAGTTCGCGCAGTTCAATCCCCAGTTCCCGCAGAACATTTTCGTAATGCGCTTCGAGAGCCGATCCCTCCAGATCGATGCGTGCGGAAGGCAAAGGGAGTTTGACTCGTGACAGCTCGTCCTGCTCTTCCATCGTCAACGACGTGCAGAAAGCGACCTGCTGGGCCGAAAGACCCACTTCGTAAACCCGTTCATGCCAGACCTTACTGCGAATCAATTCTGCGAGAATATGATTCCACAAATAGCTCTGATAAGCCGACAGAAACAACCCCCGCAAATCGACACGAATGAGTGCAAAAGCATTCTTGAAGTTGGTCGGATGATCACACAGATAAGTCACAATACTGCGACGCGAAGACTGAGCCAGCTTGGCTTTGCAATCGACCCAGTTGCCCCAGTTGTCACGAAGAATACGCTTTTCTTCACGATCGTCTGGCCGATCATGCGGATTGGGTTCCGCCAGTGCCAGCCATAACGCTCTCTCGTAATTCCCTGCACACCAAGGCTGTGCAATAAACTCCCGCGATGCCCCGAGCGAGCCAAATCGCTGATCGTCAAAGTAATTCGGCAGCCGATCGACCAGCAGCGATTCCCGCAGATTCACATACTTCTGAGCCACATTCCGGGGCAGATCGCGAATGACAATATGGAAGCGATTGCCGGAAATATCGGTCGGGCCAAAATGCTGCTTCGTCTGCCCCTGATAAACCAGCGTAAAGTTCTGCTGATTCAAATCCCGCCGCGGACCACGACTGATCGTCACATATTGCTGGGTAATCGCATGACGATCTTTGAGACCACCATAGCTGATGTGCTCTCGCTTGATTTTCCATCGCCGCAAAATCGCTTCGATGGCTTCGGGAGTTCCCAGAGATGTCTTCGTAAGTTTATAGACGGCATAATTACCGCCCTGAATCTCAAACTCACTCAGTTCTTCAACCTGGAAATCTTCGGGGAGGCACTTCAATTTCATGCGTGCAGCCACAGCTGGAGTGGGCAAAAGCGTCGTTGGTTCCAATGAACAACAACAGTATAACGACCGCATTGACCACAAGCTATGGGTGTACGGAAAACCACATTTTTCGCGACCAGCCACAGGCTTTCTGTCGCCAGAAACCCTCGTATCTATAATCCAGATAGAGATTTATGGCTTAGATGGATCATTAGCCCCCGTCGCCGCCGGTTGTGGATCCGCGGAAGCTTTCGCCGATTCCGGCGTCAGAACCTTGGCAGAAACAATCCCATCGAGCTTGGGAAACTCCTTCGAAAGATATGCATCGCCCAGCTTCTCAATCAGTGGCTGCTGTGGAAATTCGCCATACTCCGGATTGATCTGATCAACGAATTCCATCCCTTTGGTCACAATTCCAAACGGACTGAAGCCCATCGAGTCCAGCCGACTGTTATCAGCAAAGTTGATAAACAACTGAGATGTGCGTGTATTGGGCCCCGATGTCGCAAACGTGACAGTTCCTCGGCCATTTGTTTGCTTGACGGGGTCATCCCGCAAGGGTGCACCATTCCACTTGGCATGCACCTGAGGATCAGCCGCAATCCCAAACTGAGCCACGAAGCCAGGGACCACGCGGAAGAATTTGGCATTGTCGTAGAAACCACTCTTCACGAGTGTGTAAAACCGATCAGCCCCCCGTGGAGCCCAGTCGCGATGAACTTCCACAACGACATCGCCGTTCGTTGTCGTCAAAAGCACTTCAAACAGATCCGGTGCCCGCTCATCATCCGGTGTTAATGGCTCGGCATTCGCACCTTCCAAAGCCGGTGCCACGGGAGCTTTCGCATCTTTCATCACCGGTGAAGAATCACAGGCCAGTCCAGAACCCAAGAGGACAAAGCTGAGAATTGTCCAAACGGCTTGACGCATCAAAACCGGGTGATTGCGAGTCATTCGAAGCATGGCGATACATCTCTTGATCTAAGGAAATCACCACTCCCTGGCGATCTGCCATCCATGATTCGTTACTCACGCTGCAGCAACAACTATCAGGCATCAACGGCGTACCAATCAGTTTTTACGCCTTATACTCCGAGAAGATCAGCGAAACGTTCTGACCACCAAATCCAAAGCTGTTCGACAACGCCCGGCGAACTTTCCGATCACGAGCAGCATTCGGAATGTAATCCAGATCACAGTCAGGATCAGGAGTGGTGTAGTTAATCGTGGGTGGCGTCACACCATCGCGAATCGACAACAGGCAGGTAATGGCTTCGACACTGCCGGCGGCAGCAATCAGATGGCCCATCATGCTCTTGATGCTCGAAACCGGGATCTTGTAGGCCCCCTCACCAAAGGTCTGCTTAATGGCCAGAGTCTCAACTTTGTCATTCACTTCGGTGCTGGTGCCGTGAGCATTGATGTAATCAATCTCATCCGTATTCAGCCTGGCATCCTGCAATGCCATCTTCATGCAGGCAATGGCACCCCGCCCTTCTGGATGAATATCTGTGATCCGGTAGGCATCGGCCGTCGAACCATAACCCACGACTTCACCGTAGATGTGGGCTCCCCGCCTTTTGGCATGTTCGAGCTCTTCCAGAATCAGAATGCCGGCACCTTCGCCCAGTACGAATCCATCACGATCCTTATCAAACGGCCGCGAAGCCGTCTGCGGGCTGCTGTTGCGAGTCGAAAGAGCAGTCAGCAGGTTAAAGCCAGTCACTCCAAAGGGATGGATCATGCTGTGAGCACCACCCGAAATCATTGCATCGGCATCACCCCGGCGGATGATTTCTGTCGCTTCCCCAATCGCCTGGCTGGATGCCGCACATGCCGTCAGGCAATTCAGATTCGGCCCCTGAGCATTAAACACCGCAGCCAGATGTCCGGCTGTCATGTTCGGCTCCTGCTCCATTTCTTTCTGGGGATGCATTCGGGCCAGTCCTTCCCGCGTGAAAACTTCCAGATCGACTTCTCCTGTCGCTGTGTTCTGGGCCTGAGCAATAATGCTCATGATCATCAGAAAATCCTGCTGCCCTTCCCCTGCACCCAGGTAAACTCCCAGGCGACCCGGATCGAGATCGCTGTCCGATAAACCCGAATCATCGTAAGCCTGCCGGGCAGCACCCAGTGCGTAATGAATGTTCTTACCGCTGAACTGGAATGGCGTCGTGTCAGCGACATACTTGTCGAGCTGAAACCCCTTCACTTCACCAGCAAAAGTCGTCGGAAATCGACTGGCATCGAAATGCGTAATCGTGCTGATGCCGCATTTCGCCTCCTGCTGGGCCTTCCACATCTCCTCAATCGAGTTACCAATGGGAGTAATAGCACCAATACCGGTAATGACTACTCGACGTCGCATATCGAAAACCTCAGGTGAACTTATCTGTCAGCAAGCTGACAAAACGATCCATTCAAACTTTATGGAGACTCTTAAGTGTCATACGCAATCGTCGAGTCTGCTGTTAACGGCCGCTTGTCATTTCGGGTGACTGGCAATATCTGGTCACTGGCAAACTAAAAAAATGTTGGAATGCAAAGCTGGATTCACAACGCCGGGTTAAATCGAACCTCGCGCCACAGTCCCAGAACCTTAAGCGACAGGCAAAGTGGGGTCACCCGTCTTTCCCACATCCAGTATTCCGCGCAACAGCTCAAATACAAAACTTTTCTGATCCACACGCACACTGCCGCTCTGCTCGGAATTCACATGAGCAAACAGAATCTCCCCGTCGGCCACCAGTCGATCACCGACTTTGGCAGTCGCGGAAACCATGCCACCTTCGGCATTGGCTTCTTCAAGAGTCGTCCGATAAGTGAGCGTCTCACCAGGCGTGACATAGCTGTGGAAGGTCATTCGCGGCACTTTGGCCAGAACAACCACCTTCGAAAACTGATGAGATTCTCCCAGCAGAATGCCACCCGTCTGCGCCAAACCCTCGAGGATCAGCGAATGGGGCATGACCGGGAATCCCGGAAAGTGATCGTGGAGATGCTCCTCCGCCAGACTCACATTCTTGATTGAAACAGCTCGCTTGCCGCTTTCAAACTCGACAAAGCGATCAACCCACATCCAACGCATGGCAATCTCGAGAAACGAATAGGGGAAGCTACGACAAGGCAAAGCCCCTTCCGCATGCGAGAAGCTCCCCAGCCATGCATGCGGAAGGTGTTGCTGTTCGTTCCCTTGACCCTCGGAAATCTCACCCCAATCGATCAGACGACATCCGATCGATTACGAGAGATCAACTCCGAAAATCAGGACAATTTACTCTCAAGAAAATTCACGATCATCTTCACTGTCAGAAGATCGGTCAGCTTCTCAACCTTAGGATCCTTGGCAAATGAGTCAATATCTGCGTGTGGCATTTTGGCTTTCAACTCCGCCACACCGGCGGGAGTCAAGACACCATTGGACACGAAATTCGGATCAGCCGCTGTCACGTTCTCAGGCAAAAGTTCCGATCGGGGAATCTTGATCCCGAAAGCCTTCTCCAGCCGGAACAGAATGTCGAGAATATCAATCGACTCAGCACCCAGATCGCCAAACAGCGTCGAAGACTCTTTCACTTCGTCGTCATCAACTCCCAGGGCGTCGCACAGCGTTTCCCGGACCTTTTCGAAAATCTCATCGCGCGATGGCATCCACTCACTCCTTGAGCAGCCCGTTCCGAGTTGACGTCTCTCAAAACAGTACCGCTTGTCGCGTCCGTATCTTACAGTCGCTCACAGATCTTGGCATTTCGGACGGACTTCTGCCAGATCGAACCCACGTCAGCGCTGCTGAAAACTTATCTTCAACACCCCTCGAAAGAATCGTCGAGGAGCAACACCAACACCGCAATTAACCCATACCACCCAGAGTCAACCCACCATCCACCTTCAAAGTTTGACCTGTGATATAACTGGCTTCATTCGAAACCAGAAAATGAACAGCGAAGGCAATATCGTCTGGTTGACCCAACCTCTTGCAGGGAATCGCTTTTTTAATCGTTTCACCGGCTGCGTTCACCACAGCCACCGTCATATCAGTCTCAATAAACCCAGGCGCCACGCAGTTCACAGTCACATTCCGCTTCGCCAGCTCGACAGCCATACACCGGCTGAATCCCTCAATGCCAGCCTTGCTCGCCGCATAATTGGCCTGACCTGGATTCGAAAAATCTGCCGAAACACTCGACATGTTCACAATCCGACCATACCGGGCCGACATCATCGGTCGCGTCACTGCCTGACAGAAATTGAAGACACTGGTCAGATTCGTATCAATCACCGCCTGCCACTGTTCAATTGTCATTGTGGCCAGCAGTCCATCTCGAATAATGCCGGCATTGTTGACGAGAATGTCAACTTTACCCCACTTCTCGACAACCTGTTCGACCACCTGATCGCAAGCCGCTTTATTGGCAACATCACACTTCAAAGCCCAGCTTTCGTGCCCGGATGCCTTCAGCTCCTCGACAATCGCCAGGGCTGGAGCTTCACTCGACTGATACACAAAGGCCACCTTGGCTCCCGCGCGGGCCAGCTTCAGCACAATCGCTTTACCAATCCCACGGCTGCCACCTGTCACCAGTGCGACGCGTCCAGTCAGATCCATACTTCATTCCTCGTCTTTAGTTCTTCAATCGATTGCAATTCAATGCTCAGCCGATCGATCATTGGATTTTCAGCGGGCTCAAGCCTCTGGGTTGCAGCAGATTCACTGAGTCAGTTTTTCCAGTCACCACTGCACGGCATTTCAAACCTGCAACTTCAACTCACGACACCAACTCCTGCCCGGCAGGAGCTGCAGACCATAACGTGGGAAACAATTGCCTTAACCAGGCGATTCGAGCCTCATCACTGGCTCGAGCCGAAGGATCACGATCTGCCACATTAAACTGTGTCAGCACAATTCGGGCACTGACTGCCGATTCCTGAGTACTGGCCAGCACGCCAGACCCGGCAAACTCCCAATGCTGTGGACCGATCTTTTTCACCTTCATCGAAAGCTGGAGTTGGTCGCCCGGTGCCACAAACGCATTGTATTTCAGAGCCCTGGTTTCCTTCAGCAGAATCGTGCTGTAAGAAAAATCGGTGCTGGCACGCATCAGCCACGCACCGGTCTGAGTCAATGCCTCCAGCATGAAAACCCCGGGCAGCACTGGAAAACCCGGAAAATGATCGGCCAGGTATTCCTCGGCAATACTCACGTTCTTGACCGCTGTAATCGACTCGTTGGGCACGAGACTCGTGATGCGATCAATCAACTGAAAACGCATAGTGTTTCATTATCCGGGGATGGTTGATGACTGAGCAACTTCGCAAGCCCTCGACCCTGCACTGTTGACTCGCAGATTCGACTCGCAGATTCGACCTCAGGAGCTCCACGGATTTCCCGGAGATCACCCGAGTTGAAAAGCCAGCGAAACCGGCATGATAGGGTCTGAGCAACTCTGCCTCAACCCTTCTCGCCACAAAAAATGTACTAAAGTTCACATACGGGCAAGATCTGCGAACTTTCAACCTTTGATGCCCGAGGCTTGAGACTCTGGGCTGTCATGACCTGACAGATGATCACCAAATGGCCCGAAAGCAGCGTGACGCGGAACAAAATTCTTCGCTTTCAAGCCATAAACCCCGACCCCACCGCCAACCACAACAGTGCCGCACTCACGAGAATCACCACACCGAAACTGCCCCATGGAACGGATCTGGCCCCAATCGGCAACCCGGCAAAAACCAGTGCCAACCACCGAAAAAAACCGACCCAGACCAACAAACTCGAAATCAGCACCAAACAGGCTCCGGGCAAAAGCGACAGCGAACCGAGTTCCACACGATCCTCAGGCCCAGACCTTACCTGCCAAAGCGACAACAATGGCTGTGTATCCATCAACCAGCCGGGCCAGGGACTGCTCAACAGGAACAAAGACACGCCGCCGATGACTGCCAGCACCCCACTGGGGCAAACGGAAAATAAACCTTCCCACTCTTCAAAATACTGCAGCCGACGACCAGTCCGGAATGCCTCACTGATTCCCCATTTGATCAGTCCAAAGCCCACCACCATCACAGTCAGTTGCCGGGACATCCCCTCCCAGCGTTCCCCTTGAGCCTCGACCGGAACAGGCTCCAACAAACACAAAGACCAGACCCACCATCCCGTCCCGGCCATCAAAATCGTAGCCACCCATCGGCTCCACTCCTCCTGCTTCAAAATTATCAAACCCGCTGCCAAGGCTGTCCAACCACCGATCAGCGACCAGGCCAGCGCCTCCATCGAGACTGGCAACGCATCTGCTGCGATTCCGGGCATATTTCTCGGTGCCAACCAGCTCAGCACCCAGAGTCCGCACAGCCAGCGAACGAGTTGATGGCCGCTGAGCACTCCATGGAGAGATCTCCTGGCAGTCTCGCCAACATTCGGTGAGAGTCTGCATGGGCTCAACATCGCTGCCAGATCCAGCCACAGAAAATGACCAGGGATCAGGCAGAGCCTTCCAGCACAACCGGCCAGCATCAGTACCCAGCCCACCTGCTGCCACGAATCTCCCTGCCAGCCTGCGACGGGGTTTGACATCGACGTCAATCGGCTCTCCTGCTGATTCATGAGCAGCAACCAACCCGTCCAGACAAAGATCGCCGTCGTGCCCTGCCACAACAGCATCAGGCCTTTGAGCCGACTTTGAATCCCCACACGACGGGATTGATCTCCAGCAGCCTCGCAGCGAACGAATTTCAACGAAGTAAGCTGAATCAACTCCCACGCCAGCAAAGCCCCGGCCAGATGCGGCGCGCTCAGCATCACGACTCCCAGCCCCAGCGTCAGCAGGAGCCACCAATCCTTGGCATCCATCTCATCCGCATCTGTGACTTGGCCAACCGTCACAGGTTGTAAGGCGCCACCGCACCGTGCCAACCAGGAGCCACGAGCACTGGCACCCAGTGCCATACCGACCCCGACTGTCAGGCAAATCAAGATCCCTTTTGAGAGCGGGTGGGACATTGCTGCCTGGCTCCACACACCGGGCCAGCCAACAGCCGCCAGGCTGACGAGCCCTGCCAGCCACGCCAGCAAAGAGAATGGCCAACGCCTGGCCTCTGGCAAGACCATCATTCCGACCATCGCCAGGACAATCCACATCCCTCCCGCCAGATTCCAGTTCATCGTGACAGGAAATGTCATTCGCCCTCTTCTCTCAACAAAGCCCACCATCACTTAATGCCGGTTCATCCATCAACACTCGATGAGCCAGATCAATCCCACGCTGGCTAATGCCACCATCGTCATTGCCAGGAAAGTCCCCAGCGACAAATCATCCACTCGATCGATACGGATGCCTTGTGGTTGCCCCGGGTTGATACCCTTCGCTTCCAGCTCTGGTAAAGCCGGAATTCTTTCCCTTCCCCAGAGCAGCTTCAACACCAGATTCAGCAGCGTCGAAATCAGAATCATCCAGCTCACCAACACACCAGCCACCCACCATGGGGACTCACTCATCAGTAAGCCAGACAGTCGCCAAATCCCCAGGCCGATCGCTCCTGGAAGCCCCCCAGCCAACAACCAACCGGCGACCCCCAGCATCTGCGACCAGCGCGGAATTTTTTGCGATAACCCACCCCAGGCATCCAGTTCTCGGCCCACATACTGCCTCTCCAGATGGTGCAGGAGCAAGAGCATGACAGCCCCGCTCAACAGCGAACCCAGCACCAGGAGAACTGCCACATCACCAACAGTATCACCACCCACCCCGAGACATCGGGCAACCATTCCCAATTGCTGCACTGCCAGCACTGTATAGCCCACGATCTTCCGCAGATCACTTTGAGAAATCGCCAGACACGCCATCCACAGAGCACCACATAAAGCCACACCTCCCCACCAACCCGGCAATCCCTGCCCAGGGCTGGCGAACAAAGGAATCAGCACCGTCGATACATACCAGAGGCTGCTCATCGCCAACCCGCTGATCAATAAGATGGTCAGTGGCAAAGATTGACCTGTGACCAGCGATCCCCACCAGCCATGCATCGGGAATAATCCAGCACGAATCCAGATGCCCAGGCCCAAGAGAAACAGAACCATTCCCGAAGTTGTCGACCACACGCGCGACGACATTTCATTCTGTTGACTCCACAGTGCGATCTGGTGGATCAATTCACTCAACCGGTACTCTGCCGGTGGTGCCACTGGCACAAGATCAGCCTTCAGCGGGGAAAAAATCGCCGACAACAGCAGCATCGCGAGCATCAGGCATAAACTCGCCACTCCCTGCCAGATCAGTGTCGATGTCAGGTCACTTTTTGACTCTCTTCTCGAAACAGCCACAGCGAGACCGGCGGGATGGACACGAGCCACCTTACGTTCGATCAACAACCCCCACAGCCCCATTAGCCAGCCCACATCGAAAGAGAACAAACTCCATCTCCAGTCCGTGGCCAGCCAGCTCCAGTTCCAACATAGCTGGACAAAAAAAATCACCAGCCAGCGGAGTTCCGTCCCATCATCGCTCCTCCCCCCGATCGTTGAAGAAGACGGCTCTGAAAAAGTCGTGCGACGAGTCTTCTCCATTGAACTGATCAAAGCCACCAGCAACGACAGCGCGAAGACCATCAGCCAGGAATCCTTCACGCAAGAGACCTTGATCCACGAGAAATCATCGCTCGAAATCACACGGTTCAACTCGCCTGAGTCATTTAAACCAGATCTGTGCCATCTCGTCGTCAAGAGAATTGCCACAAACCACAGACTCACGTTGAACCAGGGGAGTAGAGGCAGCACACGCCTCACCCCCCCTGCTGAGGCCGGCCAGACCTTTGTTACCAGCAGGAAAAGTATCCCCACAAGTGGCAGCAGGCTGGCCAGAAGTGCTATCCGCAATAGCCATTCCGGCACGATCATTCCTTTGTCACAGCAGGTGGCGGCCAGCAGACCTTAAACTCAACGTCTCACAAACAATAACAGCCATAAACTGGCAGTCAGCACCAGCATGGTCACGTAAAGCGACAGTTGGCCAGTGTGCAACCCTCTGAGCCACATTCCAGCCTGTACTCCCAGTGAGCCGACCCGTTGCCAGCATCCGTCAATAACCAACCAGTCGCCCAGTCGCACCAGTTGGGCGATCCCTCGCACAGGAAGATGGATTCCCCAGAAAAATAACTTCTCCACCAGCAGATGGTCTCGCCCCAGTTCCAGAAATGGCTTCATCATCTCTCCGCAGGTTCGCCACGCGAGCTTACGGACTGTTCCTCTTCCTAACAGGATGGCCAACAGCCCCCCTGTCAGTACCGTGCTCGCAATCAACAGATGCCCCGCTCGCCACAGAACCTGTCCCTTTTCGATGAAAGAGAGGAAAAACTCTCCAGGGACTGCAAGCAAAACGTAACCCCCCATCAGGAAACAGCTCGCCACGAACAGAGCACCTCCTCCAGGTCTTGGCGGATGCTCAACCTCTCGGGTGGCCGGCCACATAATCCCGATGGTCACCCACAAAATGCCCAGCAGGATCGCCATTTGCTGCCAGAGCTTGACTCCTTCCAGATCCATGGGCAGCCAGGCCAGACTCAACCACCCCACGCCGATCCACCATCGATGCTGTCCCACGGGACTGATCAGCCACCATGCTCCCAGCACCCAGCCCGAGATCCACGAACATCGAGACCACGCTGCACTCCAGTCGATCTTCGTGAATGATAAATCACCCGCTTCACCTGCCCGTTGAAAAAACTGAAAAGCAGTCAGGCTCAACAACGTGGCCAGCAATAAAGTGCTCCGACCAGGATCAGACCACTGCTCGTTCCAGCCAGCGTCTTTCCAGGCAGCGCTTTTCCAGTCATCACTTTTCCAGCCATCACTTTTCTGGGGTCCCTGAATTCCACCGAGATTCTGTTCGAGCACACCAGCCCGAATCGGTACACCATCCATTCCGGCTTCATCCGCAGGCACAGCCAGCACTCGTCCAGAAAGAAACATCCAGCCGCACAGAACAACCGATATCGAACTGAGCTGTGATGCCAACTCCCGCCCCGCTGAACCTCCCGCCAGCGAAGCCTGAGCCATCAAAGGCCAACTGCGTTCCAGCAACAACACACCCGCACCAGCACTCAACACCGCCACTGCCAATCCCAATCGGGAAGAGGACAGTCCAACAACCTTTGTCGCACGTTCTCCTGCCGACAATTCCGCAATCGCCCCGGCAGACAACATCGCCGGAAACAAAAACAGTTTGGGTAAACACCCCAAAAACCAGCAGAGAATTCCCATCTCCAGCAGCCCAAACTCATAACTCCCCGGCAGCGCAACCTTCACCCTCTCCAGATATTCAAATCCATCAATTCGAAATCCCTGCATCAGCAGCATGGCAGCGACCAGCAGCAGCAAATCTCCCGGCAATTGATGCAACAGCCATCTCTGCAGCGAAATCAACACTCGCGGAATCGATGATGTTCGATCTCCCCAGGCGAACTGGCAGAGCAACACAGCCAAAGTGATCAGATGAGCTCCCACAATCAGCAACACCAGCGGGCTGGCCATCGCCAGCAGCACCAGCCCCAGCAGACCAATGGAAACACCCAGGGCGGCCATC